>Ga0208242_100190_pt1 | contig 73175 bp, 71 predicted proteins | sample SubbioAug_CSW13A_FD_184825 | JGI IMG/M metagenome (GOLD analysis project Ga0208242, IMG submission 184825) | Serpentinite rock and fluid subsurface biosphere microbial communities from McLaughlin Reserve, California, USA - CR12Aug_CSW13A (SPAdes) | ecosystem: Environmental > Terrestrial > Deep... | reverse complement strand
TCCTTCTGGGCCAGATCGATGCGCCCGTCGGAATCGTCGGCCCCATAGTCGTTGCGATTGCGCTTCTGGTTTCAGCAGCGCGAATCCATCGCGCGGTGTGGGTCAATCATCGCTACTGGTTCACCACCTGGCGATGGGGGCGGATTGCCGTCTCGCTGTTCGTGATCGGGGTGGTGCTGAAGCTCGCGACGGGACAGGGAGCTTGACACTGATCGAAGCAGGTCGACTGTGTCTCTGATGTACCCCTGGAGCACAGAACTCAGTTGTCGGCATGAACCTGCACCACATACCGCACACCGGCCGGCGGCTTAAGGCTGGTTGCAGACGGGCGCGCTCAAGGGCTTAGATCGTCTCAAGTGAAATTACCGGTCGTCGGGTACGTAGCACCTCGAACGGCGGCAATACCTCCGTCACCAGTCGCAACCCTTTATCAAACGGGAGAGAAGCAAAAAGCTCGGATCCTCGGAAAAGGTTTGTCGAGACGAGTGGCGGCCACTGGAGGCCCGAGACATCACCTCTTGAGGCTGTCGCGGATCTCGCGCAACAACACCACATCTTCAGGCGTGGCCACGGGGGTGGGTGGTGCAGCCGGCGTCTCGCGCTTGAGCCGATTGACCTGCTTGATCATCAGGAAAATGATGAATGCCAGGATGATGAAGTTGATGGCCACCGTGATGAAGTTACCGTAGGCCAGCGTCGGCACGCCAGCAGTCTTGAGTGCAGCCAAAGTAGGAGCGGTGCCCTCCGGTACCTTGCCCAGTGCCACGTACAGATTGGTGAAGTCCAGGTTGCCAAAGATGGAGCCCACGATGGGCATGATGATGTCGTCCACCATCGAGGTAACGATCTTGCCGAAGGCTCCTCCAATGATCACGCCCACAGCCAGATCAATGACGTTGCCCTTGACTGCAAACTCCCTGAATTCTTGCATCATGCTCATGGCGCTCCCCTTATCGAATGGTGAAAAAACTGACCGCCTCAGCTTACCATGCAGCTTGTAGGCGTGAACAATTCTCACACGCGCAAGACAGGATGGTGGGTATTTTTCGAGAACCGACATCCCGGGTCTGAGGCGCTGACAGTCTCGAAAAAATGGACGCAGCACGTGATGGGGCGACTGATCCACTTCGGAGTACGGACATCGCATGGCACTTGCCTGCGAGTTGGGTTGACCGTTTAATGCAAATGGCAGTTCGGTCCAGTTGCCCTCGTGACGCTTTCTGAGGTCGTATTGCCAAAGCTTGCCGCCACGAGCGGTTAACGTGATGATGAATCAGCTCATCTGAACACGGAGAAAACCATGAACCTCACCGATATCCTTGCCCAAGCGGGCGGCTTGCAATCGGTCGCGCGCGACCTGGGCCTGAGTGAAGATCAGGCTGCTGCTGGTGCGGATGCATTGTTGCCTGCCATCTTGGGCGGAATGAAAAAGCAGGCTCAGGCCCAGCCGTCTGGTCTTGACGGATTGGGTGGGTTGCTGGGACAGCTCGGAGGCGGAGGTCTACTCGATCAAGTCCTCGGGGCACAACCCACAGACCCAAGTCAAGGGAACGAAGTATTGGGCCAGATTTTTGGCTCAAAGGATGTGAGTCGTGCAGTGGCTGACAACGCAGCTTCTCAGTCTGGCCTCGACTCCGGCGTGCTGCGAAAAATGTTGCCCTTGCTGGCGATGCTGGTCACCGGATACATGGCAAAGCAGGCTGGCAGTCCCGGGCAACAGCCTACCATGGGAGAAGGGTCGAGCGGGCTTGGAGGTCTGATGGGCAGCCTTGGTGGCTTGATTGGCGGTGCCAGTGCGGGGGCGGGCGCTGGCGGGCCTCCTGCACTGGGCGGTTTGAGCGGGATGCTGGACTTGAACGGCGACGGCAATGCCTTGGACGACATCCTGCGCATGGCGAGTAAAGCAAGAGGCTAGGCCCCCATCACTACGCCCAAAGTGCGCCGCCAATTGCAGCGATCCATAAGACTCTGGGGGGTCGATGACGCTGGCGAAGCGATAACGCTGAGTCACCTGCTACGCCAGACGGGTGCTTCGTACCGTTCCGATTGAAGCGTGTGGTTGTCGTCTTTTAGCCTTTGCCGCTTTCCTCAGAGTGTCTTGGTCGGTGCACCTGGTGCATTCGTTTTGACTGACGCTATGCCGCCTTCCATGGCCTCAGTGGAAGAATACATTTCGCTCCTGCCAATGGTCTGACCATTGCTTGCAACCAAGACGAAATACGGTTCGTTGCTTTTGGCAGCCTTGCGTTGATAGCGCTCGTCAAGAGGAGCGTTCTCCTTGACGGATGCGATACCAGCTTCCGCGCTTTCCTTGGTGGCGTATCGCTCGCTTGTCAGGATCACCTGGTGGTTTCCCGCCTTGAGGTTGAACATGAAATGTTCACCTGCCGCTTGCTTGAGTTCAAAGTAGCCCGCCATGTGTGATTCCTTTCAAGTTGGGTAATCAGTCTCTCATCAGATCGGAAAAAAGCAAAGTCTATTGTTCGCGCTGATCACCTTGAGCCCTGCCACGGCTCATCCAACCAAGCGAAATCGAGAAAAACACTCAGCGATAGCGCTTGGAAACTCCAGCTAGACCAGCCACACTCAGCAGGACTCGTACAGACAAGGGCTTTCTGCTTTAGCCGCAGGCCACGCATTTTTGATCGAATGTCAATGCCAGCGGGACACACGCCTCTGCGTAGTTTCAGCGGGAGATCTCGCAGTCGACAGCTGGAGAGGGGCCACCTCATGTCCATGCCGACGCTCTTTGATGGTTACGTGGAGCGCATGGCCCGGGTGAGCAGCACCTGCCTGGTGGTGGCCGCCCGCAACCGCTACTCGGTGCCGTGCGAGTGGGCGGGTCACATCGTGAGCACGCGGGTGTATCCGGAGCGGGTGGAGGTGGCCGCAGTGGATGCGGTGGTGGCCAGCCACGCCCGGCTCTCGGGCAGTGGACAGACCGTCTTTGACTGGCAGCACTACATCGAGCTGGTGCAGCGCAAGCCGGGTGCGCTTCGCAATGGCACACCCTTCCTGGATCTGCCGCCTGCGCTGCTGCGCCTGCGCCAATCCTTGTTGCGCCACGCCGGAGGTGACCGGGTCATGGCGCAGGTGCTGGCGGTGGTTCCACAGGCGGGTTTGGAGGCGGTGCTGGTGGCGGTGGAGTTGGTGCTCGAAGGCATGGCACCCAGTGGCAGCATCAGCGTGGAGCACGTTCGCAACGTGCTGGCGCGTTTGAACAACCCGGTGGCGCCGCTGCAGGCCGAGACCGCGCTGCAATTGACCTTGACGCCCAAGGCCGACACCGCGCGGTACGACCGGCTGCGACCCACCCACCTGGATGATCAGGAGGTGCGCCATGCGTGATACGACACGGGACGTTCACGCGCAGCTCAGGGCATTGAGATTGAACGGCATGGCCGTGGCCTGGGCGGATCTGGTCGAGCAAGGCGGGGACTCGACGCTGGATGCCTCACGCTGGCTGGTGGAGCATCTGTTGCAAGCCGAAGATGCGGACCGAGCGATGCGCTCGATTGCGCACCAGATGAAGTCGGCTCGCTTCCCCATGCACCGCGACTTGGCCGGGTTCAACTTCGAGGTGTCGCAGGTGGACAAGGCGCTGATCCAGAAACTCTCGGACCTGTCCTTCACCGACGATGCGCAGAACGCTGTGCTGATCGGTGGGCCTGGCACGGGCAAGACGCACCTGGCCACGGCCTTGGGCATTGCCGGGCTGAGTCGGCACGCCAAGCGGGTGCGGTTCTACTCCACGGTGGACCTGGTCAACGCGCTGGAGCAGGAGAAAGCTCAAGGTCGCGCAGGCCGTATTGCCATGAGTTTGGTGCGCATGGACCTGGTGGTTCTGGATGAGCTGGGCTACTTGCCGTTCAGCCAGGCCGGTGGTGCCCTTGTACCGGCAGGAGAACATCTTCGGTCGTGCCGGTCTGGCCATTCCCAGATCCACCCTGGCGCAATGGGTGGGCACCTGCGGCGCGCGCTTGCAACCGCTGGTCGAGGCCCTCAGGGCCGAGTTGCTCGGCCACCGGGTGTTGCACGGCGACGAAACCCCGGTGGCCATGCTCAAGCCGGGCAACGGCAAGACGCACCGGGCCTACCTGTGGGCCTATGCCCCGGGAGCGTTTGAAGACATGAAGGCCGTGGTCTATGACTTCTGCGAGTCACGTGCCGGAGAACACGCCCGAGCCTTCCTGGGCGACTGGCGCGGCAGCCTGATCTGCGACGACTACGCCGGGTACAAAGCCAGCTTCGCCCAAGGCGTCACAGAAGCTGGTTGCCTGGCTCACGCCAGACGCAAGTACTTTGATTTGCACGCGGCCAACAAGAGCCAGATCGCCGAGTTTGCCTTGACGCAGTTCGCCCGGGTCTATGAGATAGAACGGGAAGTCCAGGCCCTACCTGCACCGCAACGGCTGCAGGTGCGCCAGCAGCACAGCCGGCCGATACTGGACGCCTTGCACCAGTGGATGGTGCTGCAGCGCCAGCAGGTGGCGGGCAACTCGGCCACAGCCAAGGCACTGGACTACAGCCTCAAGCGCTGGACAGCGCTCACGCGCTTTGTCGATGACCCGCAATTGCCGGCTGACAACAATTGGATCGAGAACCAGATCCGGCCCATTGCCCTTGGGCGCTCGAACTGGTTGTTTGCCGGTAGCCTGCGCGCGGGTCAGCGAGCAGCGGCCGTGATGAGCCTGATCCAGTCGGCACGCATGAACGGGCACGACCCATATGCCTACCTCAAGGATGTGCTCACCCGGCTGCCCGCGCACAAGGCCAGCCGCATCGATGAGCTCTTGCCGCACCGCTGGCAACCCGCCGACATCTGAACCTCAGCCATGACCGCCAGCAGCGGTCAACATGGGTTCACCGCGCGCATACTGAGAATCGTTCTGAATAAACGCCTATATACGCATGGTGAGAAGTCATTCAGCGTTCTCTCGCTCGTAAAGAGCGTACGTTGAATTCATTGAGACTGCACCACCGCCGTGTCTTGAGACTGAGCGTGAGTTCGACCCTTCGTGCAGCGGACATTCGACCGCGATTTGGCGGGGCAACCTGTGGACTGCTTGGCTGGATGACTGCAACCCTTTCGATACCTGTCATTGATGCCGCCGCGCTGCTGGGTGAGCCGATGACGGCTTTGCGCCAGGCTGCGTGAACCCACCCCTCTGCCGCGACCGACGGCAGTCGCTGCAAAGACGCACTTGGAAATTCCAACTTCGCTTCAAACCCATTATTCACCGAGCATGGCCGCAAGCGACCGATTGGCCCATGAAACAGTCCGTCGACAAAGCTGGCTGAGCCAGGTCCTAGCAGGGACAATTTGATGAGAGAGACAACTGCTCGTCAAGCCATATGGTCCGCTCGCGGCACGATTGAACAGAGACGGTTGAGCCGGCGGAACAGGGCGTGCGCTCATTCATCAACTTTTGTCACCGGAGGCAAGAAGTCACCCGGCGCTGGCAGTGACCAGGGTGGTGAGCGCGCCGCGTTGCTAAGTTCGCCGAGCCGGCCGCCGTCGAGGCTGCGCAAGAATGCGACCAACGCCTTTTCGTCTGCGGGCGTGAGCCCCAGCGGCGCAATGAGCGGGCTCTTGCCTACCACCTGGCCTCCGCCCTGGTTGTAAAACGCCACAACTGCCTCAAGCGTCGGCAGAGATCCGTCGTGCATGTAGGGTGCAGTGTGAGCCACGTTGCGAAGGCTTGGAGTTTTGAACGCGAAACGATCAGCCTCCTGCAAGGTGATGTCGAAGCGTCCAAGATCAGGTGATCGCGTATCACTGAAATGCACGAGGTCTTCGCCGGAGAGTACCGTGTTCACGCCGGGCGCAAGTGTCACCGCAAGCGATCGAGCGGTGTCTGTAAGTCCGGCCCCTGTGACGTGAAATAAACCATCGGAGAACAGTGCATCTTTCTCGCCTACTGTATGGCAAGCGCTGCAGCGACCAGGACCACTGAACACGCGAAACCCCTGCTGTTCCTGCGCGGTCAATGCCTGCAGGTCTTTGCCGTAGCGCCAACGGTCGAAACGGGAGTCGCCTGCCACCAGTGTGCGCATGTAGGCGGCCATGGCCGCGCCAACCGTGTCCATGGACGGGCCCTGTCCAGCGAACGCCTGCTCAAAAAGACCGGTGTAGTCGGGCCACTGGCGCAACCGCGCCAGCAAATGGCCGGGCGAAGGGTTTCCCATTTCGTCCGGGTTCATGAGCGGAGACCAGGCCAGTGCTGTCAGCGATGGTTCACGCCCATCGTGGAACAGTTTCTGTTGCCAGGCCACGTTGAGCACGGTGGGAGCATTGCGGCGCAGGCTCTTGCCTTCCAGACCCATGGACAACTGGGAGGCCTGAGACGTGAAGCCTTCCTCAGGCACGTGGCACATTGCGCACGACATGGTGCCGTTGAAGGACAGGCGGCGGTCAAAGAACAGCTTGTGACCGAGACGGACCCGCAACGGGTCGACGTCTTGGTTCGCCGGGTCCAACGGGGGCAAGCCCAGGCGGGAGCGGTTGCCAGATGCCTGCGATTCAGTGGGAGATCGTTCGATCTGAGTTGTTCCACCAAGGACCAGCAGGCCGAGTAGAACGAGCACCGGCAGAATCAGCGAGGAGCGTCTGGGCATCGGACCTACTGTGCTTGCTCTGCGCGGGAACGTTCCATGACCAGGGTTCTCATGTCGTTGACCATCACCTCGGGTTGCAGGAAGGCTGCGCTGTAGATCTCCCGAACTTGGCCCACTTCGTCGATCAGGAAGACTTTGAGCATGTGGGTGCGGGTTCGGGTGGGACGGCCTCGTTCGTCCAGTTCAACTTCCACGTCCTGGCCGAACCCATCGAGTATTGGCTTGAGAAAATCCACCGAGTAGGTCGTCAGGAAGGACCAGGGCAACTCGGTCGACTTGGCGTATCGGCCACCATACACCTGCATGGCCTTGGGAGTGTCGTTGGAGGGGTCGAACGAGAGCGATACAAAGCGGACCCGCTCACGAAGCACGCGGTCCTTGAGCACGCGAGCGCGCACATCAACAAACGTCTCGTACGCCAGCGGGCAACCGATAGGGTCAGTGCAATAGGTGTAGATGAACGAAAGCAGGGTAATGCGTCCGTTCGTGTAGTTGGAGAGGCGCCGTGGTAACCAGTTGCCATCAAACACCCAGCCATTGCTCGCCTTTTGGATGACTGGCAAGCGATAGCTTCCTGCAGCAGGGGCATCAAAACTCTGCTGCGGGCGAGTCACTAGGGTCTTGCCGGGTTCCAGTTGCGCCGCTGCCGCTGGCAGCGCCAGCAGCAGCGCCAGGCAAGCAGAGCCTAAGGCTATGACGGGTGTCATCGACTCAGAAGCGACGCGAGATTGAAAGAGCTCTTCTCGGGTGTTGCAGCAGCGGTCTGGTTGGCGCGGGCTGAGAACTTCATGTGGTGCGCACGCCCGAGCTTCAGCTTGTAGAAGTCAAGGTCGAACACCGGCTTCAGATCCTTGCCATCCCAGTCGTAGGCACGCAGGAACTGGTCGTCGTCAGCGCCTTTTTTATCCCAGTTGCCTAGCAAAGATGAGGTGAGGTACAGTCGGCCTTGCCTGGGGCTTTTAGGTATCCTCTGCTCATCGGGGACCAGCGGGTACACCACATTGAGCACCTGCAGCGGAATGCGGCTGTTGCCGAAGGTTTCCGCCAGACCCAGCTGCTGCAGTGCGCGGATCGTGCCGTTGTATAGACCGCCTGGAATGACCAGTCCCACGTCGGTGCAGTCGCCGCCAAAGCGCTCGTTGAGCTGGTGGTCCTTGATGAAGTTGACCGCAGCAGGCCAACGCGACTCGATCTTCAGTCGCTCGTGGGCGTAGATGGACGGCGGCAGGTTGATGTTCGAGAAGTCGAACTTGGGTTGGTTGATGGTCTCGCGGGTCGATATCTCGGGCGCACGGTTGTCTTTACAGACAAAGGAGCCGTGCACGTGGCAGGCGCGGATGTGCAACTGCAGCATGACCGGCGTGTGGCTGGCTTCGGAGAGCTCAAAGCTCTTCTCAACCGCCTCGACGATGGAGGTCAGGTTGGGCCGGGGGTCCATCAGCCACATCTGCGACTTCATGGCGAACGCGTGGGTGCGCTCCTGGATGATGCTGGAGCCCTCGCCGTAGTCCTCATCCAGGATCACCAGCGCCCCACCTTGAACACCGGCGGAGGCTAGGTTGGACAGGGCGTCCGAGGCGACGTTGGTGCCCACAGTGGACTTCCAGGTGACCGCACCGCGAACCGGGTAGTTGATGGAAGCGCCCAGCATGGCGGCGGCACCGGCTTCGGACGCGCTGTTCTCAAAATAGATGCCCAGCGTGTCCAACAACTCGCGTGCATCGCCGAGCACATCGATCAGGTGCGAAACCGGCACCCCTGGTATCTGCCGATGTAGCTCACACCGGACTGCAGCAGGGCTTTGGTGACGGCGAGGATGCCTTCACCATGAAATTTTTCTCCAGCGCCCAGCGACAGGCGTGAGAACTCTTCAGCGAACGAACGCTCCATGTTTGTCTCCTGTCGGAGGTGTCTAGACACCTCGACTTGTTGTGTTTTCCAGCCGTTCGGTGGCTGGGTTTTGACTGTTAGCGCGAGCTTAGGTGTCTTGTGAAAGTTGTCCTATCAATGCAAACGTTGTTGCATATCGATGGATTAAATTTTTTCTCGAAACCGCGCCGAGCCGACACCACAGGTGTGGGCATGAAGCTCAGGGTTCCGCTTGCAGCAGGCGGTGCACCCGGTGCCAGTCAATGCCCACCTCGTCGTTGCGGGCGGCCCGGAGCAGCACCTTCTCGCGGTACAGGCGGGCGACCACTCGGCTGGCGGTCACGTGGTTGATGTCCAGCGTGTCGGCTATGTCTTGGCGGCTCGGTAGCCAGAGGGGCGTGGCTTCTCTGGGGTGGGCTTTTCTGAGCTGCTCCAGCAGCAACAGCACTCGGCGCCTGGCGCTTGAGCGGTGCAGCTCCACCCGAAAGTTTGTAATGTCCCGTAGCAGGTGTGATACGGCCATACCGGACCCTGACTGGATGCCCGCGTGGCGACCCGGGTCCGACCTGGCCTGGCTGCCGAATGGCTCCAACACGATATCTGTGCAGGCACGGGCATCGAAATACCGTGGCTCGCCCAGACAGGCTTCGTGGCCAATGAGCGCCCCCGGGCCAAGGAAATGAACGATGCAGCGCTCGCCCCTGTGATTGACGCTCTCCAGGCAGGCAATGCCCGATCGGATCACGAACGCGGTCGAGGAAGGTTCGCCCTGCTGATAGATGTAGCTTTTAGCCGGGAATCTGGCCAGCTTCGGGACCAGCTGGATGAGGGGGCGCGGTGTGTTGGATGCGCGCAGGCCCACGCTTCGAAACCTATCGCGGTACGATGAAGGTCGAAGGCTCGCGCACCGGCTCGCGCGACGGGTGGGCCGGATCGCTCACCTCGAAGTGGATGTCGATAATCTCTCCTGCCTTTGAGGCTGCGACCTGGTAGGACATGCGCGCCGTCACCGTGAAGGTGTGGGCCTGCGCGGGTTGTAAGACCACGGTGGAATGGTTGAGCAGGCGCAGCTCGGCGGCCGGTTGCACCGCGATGCTCAACGACTGCACACGGTCAGATGCGTTCATCAGTTGCAGGGTGTACACGTTTTCCACCGCGCCCTGGTCCACTGTGCGCGCCATCACGCTGCGGTCGCGCACGACGTTGAGCCGCACCTCCGAACGCGTCAGGAACGCGTTGGTCATGGCCGCCATGGCTATCAGGAGCAGCGTTCCGTAGACCACGACACGGGGTCGCCAGAACCGCTGCAGGGTCACCCCTGGCGCCGACGTTCTACCACCCAGCTCCCGCAGCGAGGCCATGCGGATCAGGCCCCGAGGTGCCTCGATCTTGTCCATCACCTGGTTGCATGCGTCGATGCACAGCCCACACCCGATGCAGGCCGCCTGCAGCCCCTGGCGGATGTCGATGCCCGTCGGGCAGACCTGAACGCAGAGCGTGCAGTCGATGCAGTGCCCGGCGGATTTGGCGCGGGTGTCGCTGTCGGCACCCGCCCGGCGCGGCTCGCCCCGGCGGTGGTCGTACGCGACATTCAGCGTGCGCTGATCCATCAGCGACCCCTGAAAGCGGCCGTAAGGGCACATGTGCAGGCACACGCTCTCGCGCAGGTAACCGGCGTTGCCGTAGGTGGCCAGGCCGTAGAAGCCGATCCAGAAACCCTCCCAGGGGCCCAACTCGTACGGCACGGCCAGGGCCAGTTCGCGGATAGGCGTGAAGTAGCCCACCAGCGTGAAGCCGGTCCACAGGGCGAGCAGCGCCCAGACCAGGTGTTTGCCGCCGCGCCGCGTGATCTTGTGGGCGTTCCAGGGGCTGCGGTCCAGCCGCAGGCGGGCCTGGCGGTCGCCCTCCGTGCAGTGCTCGATCCACTGGAACAGCTCGGTGTACACCGTCTGCGGGCAGGCGAAGCCGCACCACACGCGACCCGCCACGGTGGTCGCGAAAAACAGCAGCAGGGCGCTGATCACCAGCAGGCCGGCGAGGTAGATCAGGTCCTGCGGGTAGAGCACCGCACCGAACAGGAAAAATCGGCTCGCCTCCAGGTCGAACAGCACGGCCTGGCGGTCGTTCCAGGAGAGCCAAGGCAGGCCGTAGTACACCAGCTGCGTGATCCACACCATGGCCCAGCGCCAGCGGGTGAACACGCCGGTGATCGAGCGCACCTGGATCTTGTCTTCAGCGGACCGGTTGTTGAACGGGACGATGGGGATGGTGCGATGGGTCATGGGATTCAAGTGTTCAAGGCGGCAGCGCTTGGCCGGCACGACGCCAGAGCCTCAGCCGCAGGGGTCAGGAGGGTCGCCAGGTCGCGTTCGCCCAGCCATTCGTCTTCGCGGAAGAAGACGCGATTCAGGTGGATCGAGGCATGGGACGATTCGTGTCCATGCGGGTGGGCTTCAGGTGCGGCATGAACCGACAGACCGTCTTCCTCGCTGCGCAGCAGCACCCAGCCCGCGTTGCCGTCACCGAGGAGCACCGGTGCGACCAGCGAGAAGCCCTCCCAGGGCAGGTTGGGCACCCCGTGCAATCGCCCGCTCAGCAGCCAGCCACGGCCCGTGTCTTCAGCGGTGAGTTCACGGCAGCCTGGGGCCAGCGTGGCCGCCCGTGTGCCACTCAGGAATTCGGGCAGCCAGAGCTCACGCAGCCCCACGTTGAAGGTCTGCACCAGCGCCTCGATGGCCAGGCGCTGCGCCCACAGCACCGCCGCAGCCTCGGGGTCCTGTTGTTGCAGAAGCATCGCGGAATGCACCAGATCGTCGAGGCCGCCTTTGCCGCCCAGCGAGCGCGGGACGGCACAGCGCAGCAGGCCTGAGTCCACCACCCGCTGCAGGGGAGACGGTGAAGCGTGAAGCGCGTTCACAACGGGAGCGGTGCCAGGGAGTCCGGTGTCGGTGAGCATGGCCACGATGGTCGCCGGGGATCATCTGGTTGCACAGATTCAGTTGAAAAAAAATCGAACCAGATCAGATCCCGATGTTTATGGCATCTGATGCGCTGTTTCGGAAAAAGAGCCGTTTCTGAGCCGGGCCGGCAGGAGCGGCGCGCGGATGCTCGTTCCATGCCTGATTCACACACCCGCCGGTGGCCCCGGATCGCACGCCCCGCCAAAGCGCTGCTGGCCATGGCGGGTCTGGTGGCGCTGCAGTGGCTGGGTGATGCCCTGGTAGCGCGAACCGGCTGGCCGGTACCCAGTTCACTGGTGGGCTTGCTGCTACTCCTGGCGAGCCTGGTGCTGCGGGGCCACGTACCCCAGGCGCTGGACGATGTGAGCGCGCCCCTGCTGCGCCACCTGATGCTGCTGCTCATCCCGTCGGTGGCGGCGGTGGGCCTGTACGCTGGGCTGCTGGCGCAACACGCGGTGGCGTTCCTGCTGGTGTCTGTGGGGGGCACGGCCCTGACCATTGTGGTCACCGCCTGGACCCTGCAGCGCCTCCTGAAGCGGGCGCGGCGTTGATGCTTTGGTCGCTCATCACGCTCGCCGCCTACCTGGCCGCGCTGTGGCTGTACCGTCGCAGTGGCCACCACCTGCTGTGCCTGCCCGTGCTCACCGGCACGGGCTTGGTGCTCGCCGCGCTGGCGCTGGCCGGCACCGGTTACCCGGTGTACGCCGAGGCTACCCGGGTGCTGCGCTGGCTGTCGGGGCCGGCTGTCATCGCACTGGCCGTGCCCCTGTACCGGCAGGCGGCCTTGCTGGCGGCGCTGGCCGCGGGTTGCCTGGTGTCGGTGTTGGGCACGGTGGCGCTGTGCTGGCTTCTCGACACGCCCATGTCATTCGCCCTGTCGCTGGCGCCCAAGGCCGCGACCATGCCCATGGCCTTGCTAGCGGCCGAGCGCGCGGGCGGCGTGCCTGCGGTGGCGCCCATGGCGGTGGTGGCCACGAGCGTGCTGGGCCCCTTGCTGGCGGGGCCGCTACTGCGCTGGTTGTGGGTGGCGGAAGGAACCGAGGGCGGCGCGGACGGCGAGGTCGTGCGCAGTTTCACGCTCGGCCTGGTGGCACACGCCATCGGCGTCGCGCGGGTCTTGCAGACGCACCCCGGCAGCGTGGCCTTCGCGGCCTTGGCCATGGGCCTTAACGGCGTGGCCACCTCGCTGGTGCTGGTGCTGCTGTCGCGTTGGGTGTGACGGTGCCGGTTCACTCGCCGAGTGTGTTGGAGCAGGATGGGCTTCCGGCCACGGCGTCCACCATCTGCGCTGTAATATACCCAGAAAACTGGACCTATGAAGATCAGATGATCGGCACCCGCCTGACCCGATACCAACAGCTGGCCGAAGACATGGCCGACGCGATCCGCGCCGGCCTGCTGCGCCCGGGTGAACGACTGCCTTCAGTGCGCGTCACCTGCGAGCAGCGGCGCGTGAGCCCGTCCACCGTGTTCCAGGCCTACGGCCACCTGGAGTCGCAGGGGCTGATCGAGGCGCGCCCCCGTTCAGGCTACTTCGTGCGCGCCACGCGCCGCCCGCTGCGGGCCGGCCCCGAGCCGGCGCCCCCGCGCAGCGAGGCCACGCCGGTGGCCATCAGCGAGCTGGTGTTCGACCTGCTGGGCTCCACCCGCGACGCCGACGTGGTGCCGCTGGGCTCGGCCTTTCCGGCGCCGCACCTGTTCCCGTTCGACGAGCTGGCGCGCAGCGGCGCGCGCGCCATGCGCCGCCTGAAGGCCAGCCAGATCACCGGCGCACTGACCGCGGGCGACGAAGGCCTGCGCCTGGCGCTGCGCAAGCGCTACGCGCTGCAGGGCGTGCCGCTGGCCGACAACGAACTCATCATCACCAACGGCGCCATGGAAGCGCTCAACCTGTGCCTGCAGGCGGTCACGAAGCCCGGCGACGTGGTGGTGGTGGAGTCGCCCACGTTTTATGCCGCGCTGCAGGCGCTCGAGCGCTTGCACCTGAAGGCGGTGGAGGTGGCGACCGATCCGAAGGAGGGCGTGGACCTGGCCGCGCTGGGCGAGCTTCTGGCGCGGCAGACGGTGGCGGCCTGCTGGTTCATGCCCAGCTTCCAGAACCCGCTGGGCGCGCTCATGCCGGTGGCGCGGAGGCAGGCCCTGGTGGCGCTGCTGGCGCAGCACGGCGTGCCGTTGATCGAGGACGACGTGTACGGCGAGCTGCACGCCGGCGTGCGGCGCCCGCCACCGGCCAAGACCTTTGACCAGCAGGGCGGGGTGCTGCACTGCTCGTCGTTCTCCAAGTGCCTGGCGCCGGGCTACCGCGTGGGCTGGGCGGCGGCCGGGCGCTACGCGCCACAGGTGGAGCGGCTGAAGATGATGACCTCGCTGGCCACGGCCATTCCCCCGCAGCTGGCGGTGGCCGACTACCTGGCCCAGGGTGGGTATGCCCGCCACCTGCGCCGCCTGCGCGAGGCCCTGGCCGCGCAGCAGGCGCACGCGCTGAAGCTGGTGGAGCGGCACTTCCCGGCCGGTACCCGCGTCACCCGGCCCGAAGGCGGCTATTTCCTCTGGCTGGAACTGCCGCCCGAGGTGGACGCGCTGGCGCTGCACCAGCGGGGCAGGGCCTGCGCCATCAGCACCGCGCCGGGCGTGCTGTTCTCGGCCGACCACCGCTTCATCCACCACATGCGGCTGAACGTAGGGCACCCAGGCGACGCGCGGTTCGACGGCGCGATCAAGACGTTGGGGCGGCTGGCGGTGGATTTGATGGCGAGCCGCTGAGGCGCATGCTTCCGTGGCGTGATTCACGCCATGCGCTGAGGTCCCATCAAGGAAGCTGGACGGGCTCCGCGACCGGACGATCTGCCTGCGGGCACACCTCACGCAGAAAGCCCAGCAGCAGCGCGTTTAAGGCCTGCGGGTTGTCGCGGTGCACACCATGGCCGCTGTCGCCACTTCCGCCTGGCGCCCGTGTGATAGGTCGTGGGAGAGGGCCGGCGCGGTCGATCGGTGAACCTCCTGTGTGCAGTCGCCGTAGATGAGCAGCGCGGGAATCGTCAGTGCCTTGAGCGCGCTCCGGTCGAGCGCTGGATTGTCGCGCCACTGGGTGACCTGGACGCCTTCGAGCTGGCGATGCCTTGTGCAGCGTCAAACCACGGTGCCTTGTGGCTCATGGGTTGATCAGGCAGCAGGTTTTCCATGTACTGCGCGCCCGCTGATTACCTTTTCTTCCAGGTGCGAATCTCGTGATCCTCGCGGGACATCACCGTGTTGCCCAACATGGCTGCAGTTGTCTAGGTGGGGCACCAAAGAGGAACGCTTGTATCGGCCTGCTTGGCGTTTGCACATTGGACGACCAGTTTCTTGCTAGCTAAGCTCTGAGCCTCGACATCCCTGGCGCTTGGATGACAGCAATGTGGCCGTGATCGTGAATCGCGGGCGCGACCCTCAACGACCGAGGTCACTGCGAAGCCGCACGCCAAATTGCGAAGGTCGCTCCAGGCTGATTGCTGCCACTTAGGTTCGACGGCAGAGTCCATGGGCGCCAACGCAAGCGGTCGCTTACCGGTCAGGATCTCAAGCGACCGATCGATTACCTGTACCGGTCGTTCGGCACTGTAGCGAAGTGCAAAGTTCTGGAATGGCCCTTTGCGTCACGGACGAAACGGTGTTCTGGACCATGGGCAGGCCTTCTTCAAGCGCCAGCAGGGAGGGCGAATCACTTCTTTTGGTCCTTCAGTGTCCGTAGCGCAATACCCGCCACCCGGGTTCCCAGTGCTCCTCAAAGTGCGTGATAGACGGGCAATAGTTCACTTTGACCTGATGCTGTTGCAACATTCTGATCATTGCTCTCGCCGCAAATAAAGAAGGAGACAAGGGGTGGCCGTTGGATCGCAATGCCCAAGACATCGCGCGCGGTATGTGGATATGCGGCAGTCTTGACCTCGCCATCCGCATCCGGCATTTGTGCAGGTGAGCCTGCCGTGAATCTCGTTGAAGGTGCGTGGATAAGCTTTGAGCGCCGACTGGCGAGCTGCTCAGGCCTGACCTCGATGGAGTCACATTTCATGGCGCCGTGTTCTCGGCGCCAGATACCTGGTCGACAAATGCCAGCAGCGAAGCGGTGGGCTGTTTGTCGCGATGCACGACCAGGTGAGATTGTCGGAGCTGCCGCGGCAAGGTCGTGGCGATGCGGCACAGGCGGCCGGCCTCCAAAGCGTCGCTCACGACCCACGACGAAAGGCAGGCCACGCCCATACCCGCCTCGGCCGCATGTTTGATCGCCTCCGAACTTCCCAGCTCGATGCTTCGACGGTAGGAGCGCAAGTGGGGCAGCAGACTTTGGTCGGTGGCCTCGCGCGTTCCCGAGCCCAACTCACGCACCAGCCAGACCCCTTCACGCAGTGTCCGCATTGGCACCCGCTCGCCGGCCAGGCTCATTCGTGCCCACGCGCTGTCGGGCGATGTAACGACCACCATCTCGTCCTGGTGCCATGGCGTGACGGCCAGCGCCGCTTGGTGGCAAGGCCCTTCGATCAGGCCCACGTCCAGTTCAAACGCAGCGACCGCGTCACAGATGGCCGCCGTGTTTCCGATCACGACCTTTGAGCGCCAGGCACTGGCATGGCCCGGTTGCGCTGCGACAAAACGGGCCAGCAGCCTGGGCAGCACATAGTTGCCGATGGTGGTGCTGGCGCCGATGCGCAGCGACTGGGCCTGGGCGCTGCCATCGCGGGACATCAGCTCGATGCCGGCGGCACCGTCCAGCAGCGCCAGGGCCCGCGGCAGTAACGCACGGCCGTTGTCGTTGAGCAGCAGGCGCTTGCCCGCGCGGTCAAACAGGTGCAGCGACAGCAGCCGCTCAAGTTCATTCACGGCCGAGCTGGTGGCCGACTGCGACAGCGCGATCTCGGCGCTGGCTGCCGTGGTAGTGCCGCTGCGCGCAACCGCCACGAAGATCTGCAGCTGTCGCAGCGTGAGGCGAAGGGTATTCATGGCGGATTCGTCTGCAAAGCGATTGGATGGGTACATCTTAGCGATACAACCCGTTTGACGGGTCATCTATGAAGCCGGAAGCTTCGTCCTCATGAACTTCAACCGGAGGCAAGCAGCATGACCATCAACGTACTTCGTGAGCCACGCACATCGGCCTCTGCATCGGCTTTCGCACGCATGCTCCCCGGCCTGGCCCTGAGCGGCGCCTTGGCTGCCACCGGTATCGCGCTGGGCCGCATCGCCTGGCTGCAGGACCATGGCTTCAGTGCGCTGACGCTGGCCATCGTGCTGGGCATGATCGTGGGCAACACGGTTTACCCGTGGGCCCCGCGCTGGGCGGTAGCCAGCGGCGCCGGCGTCAACTTCTCCAAGCAGAACCTGCTTCGCCTGGGCGTGGTGCTGTACGGCCTGCGGCTCACCGTGCAGGACATTGACCATGTCGGCATAGCTGGTGTCGCCATCGACGCGATGATATTGGGCTCGACCTTCGCACTGGCCTGCCTCATCGGCACGCGCTGGCTGGGCCTGGAGCGCAAGACGGCGATGCTGATCGGCGCTGGCAGTGCCATCTGCGGCGCTGCTGCGGTGATGGCCGCCGAGCCGGTGGTCAAGGCGCGCGCCGAGCAGGTCACGGTGGCGGTGGCCACGGTGGTGGTGTTCGGCACGCTGGCGATCTTCCTGTACCCGGCGCTGTTCGAGCTGAACCGGCACTGGGCGCTGATCCCCGGCGGCGCCAACGGGTTCGGCATCTACGTCGGATCGACCATCCACGAGGTGGCCCAGGTGGTGGCCGCAGCACGTTCGGTGGGCCCGGACGCAGCCAACTCGGCCGTCATCGCGAAGATGGTTCGAGTAATGATGCTGGCGCCGTTCCTGGTGATGCTGTCGGCTTGGCTGGCGCGCGACAGCACCCTGCAAGCCCTGGTGGAGGCAGAGCATGCTCACGCCAAGGGTCAACTCGCTGTGCCCTGGTTCGCCTTCGGCTTCGTCGCGGTTGTGTTGCTCAATTCGCTGCAATGGCTGCCGGCGTCGGTGGTGGCAGTGACGACCGAGATTGACACCGCGCTGCTGGCGATGGCGATGGCTGCGCTCGGCCTAACCACGCACATCGGCGCCATTCGCAAGGCCGGGGCCAAGCCGCTGCTGCTGGCGTTGATCTTGTTCGGCTGGCTCATCGTCGGAGGCGCGCTCATCAACCGCTGGGTGCCGGCCCTGCTGGGCTGAAGCCTCGAATTCACGGCCCAGGGCCCTGACCCTAAATTTCTTTGCACGCTCTGGAATAAACCGCATGCCGGCGCCGTCTGCCCTTGTGTCGGGACCTCTCGGACCCTTCATCCAGCACTCACCGCACTTCACTTCACTTCACTTCAAACCCACCCTTCATCGGAGCCCACAATGTTCAAGACTTTCGCTTTCGCCGCCACCGCCCTGACGCTCGCCGCCGGCAGCGTCTTCGCCGCCCCCAGCGACGACGCCCGCACACACTTCCAGGCCATCGCCTCGGGCGACACCCAGATTGTCATGCGTGCCTATGCCGACCAGGCCCAGCTGAACTGGGTAGGCGGCCCACTCGACGGCACCTATGCCACCACCGATGCCATTCGCGGCACCTGGGAGAAGTTCGGCAAGGCCGTCGGCCCACTGAAGCTCACAGTCGGCCAGATTGAAGAGTCGGCCAACCCCAAGGGCGCCACCGTCTCGGCCAACGTCGTCTTTGAAGGCAAGATGCCCATCAAGGTGCGCTACGTGCTGACGTTCCGCGAAGGGAAGATCGTCAGCGAGACCTGGCAGATCGACCCCAAGCTGGCAGTCGCTGCGGCCTACTGATTGGCCATCATCGCGGCCACTCTCCACCGTACCCCACACGACATCCCCATGAAGCACCTTCCGACTCTGGCCGCTCTGCTGATCACAGCGGCTTCCTTCACGGCACCACTCACCAGCGCCATGGCTGCAGACGCGCCGGCCAAGCTCGCCAACGGCGCGCTGGTCGACGCCAAGGGCATGACGCTCTACACCTTCGACAAGGACGTGGCAGGCAGCGGCAAGAGCACCTGCAACGGCGGCTGCGCCGCGCTGTGGCCGCCCGCGATGGCCGCCGCCAGCGACCAACCGGCCGGTGCATACACGATCGTCATGCGCGACGACGGTGCGCGCCAGTGGGCCTACAAGGGCAAGCCGGTCTACACCTACCAGGCCGACCAGAAGCCCGGCGACCGCGCCGGCGACAACTTCAAAGACGTCTGGCACATCATCAAGGAATGACATTTGCTGTCGACTTCCGTCCAGTCCCTCAGGCCACGACCCCCCGATGCAAGACGACGCAAGCCTGCTGAGCTGGGTGCCGCGCCTGCGCCGCTATTCGCGCGCGCTGGTGAACAACCGTGACGACGCCGACGATCTGGTGCAGGACACGCTGGAGCGGGCCTGGGCCAAGTCGAACCTGTGGGGCGGCGTGGCCGACATGCGCGCCTGGCTCTTCAGCATCATGCACAACCTGCACGTCGATGGCGTGCGCCGTCCCAGGCTGCACACCGTGACCATGGACGACGACACGCCCGAAGTGCCGGTGGCGCCGACACAAACCGACAGGCTGGCTGTACTGGATCTGCAGGCTGCACTGGACTTGCTGCCCGTCGAGCAGAAGGAAGTGCTTCTTCTGGTGACGCTGGAAGACATGGCCTATGCCGATGTGGCGCAGGCCCTGGGTATCCCCATCGGCACCGTGATGTCGCGCCTGTCGCGAGGCCGTGAGCGCCTGCGCGGCCTGATGGAAGGCCGCGCAGAACCGGTGCGGCTGAAAGTCGTCAAATGAATGTATTGCGAAGCAACCCATGAATACCGACCGTCCGCCACCGTCCATTCCCCCGGTCACCGAGGCCGACCTGCATGCGTTCGTTGATGGCCGCCTGCCCGCTGAGCGCCAGGTCGAGATCGCCGCTTATCTGGCCGCACGCCCTGAAGACGCGCAGCGCCTGGAGGCCTACCGGGCGCAGAAGCGCAAACTGCACGCCTTGTTCGATCCCGTGCTGGATGAACAGCCGCCGCAGCGCCTGCTGAAATCGGCGCGCCCGCGCGCCGTGCCGCAGACGCCTTGGTACCTCCAGCGCCTGGCCGCTGGGATCGCCATCGCCGTCATCAGCGGCGCGACTGGCTGGGGCTTGCGGGGCGGCCTGCCCGCGGGGGGCGACGATGCCGGCCGCATGGCCGCCGCGGCACCCGCCGAGCGCGGCCTGACGCTGGCGTCAGCGGGCGGCTTCGCGCAGCGCGCGGCGGTGGCTCACGCGGTATACAGTCCCGACGCGCGCCGCCCGGTCGAGGTGGACGCGGCGCACGAGGACCAGTTGGTGGCATGGCTGTCCAAGCGCATGGGCGCGCCGATGAAGCCGCCGCACCTGCAGGCCCAGGGCTACACGCTGGAAGGCGGGCGCCTGTTGCCGGGTGGCCAGGGGCCGGTTGCGCAGTTCATGTACCGCAACGAGCTCGGCAGCAAGCTGACGCTGTACGTGTCCAACGATGTCGCCGACGTGGGCAGTGCCGCGGGGCCGGACAAGGCACTGCAGGCCGGCGTGAAGAACACAGACACGGCCTTCCGCTTCGCACGCGAAGGTGCGGTCAATGTCTTCTACTGGGTCGACGGTCCCTTCGGCTACGCCCTGTCGTCCGACGCCGACCGCAGCGTGCTGGCGCAGGTGTCGGCCGAGGTCTATCGGCAACTTGGCACCCCGCGCTGAAGGCCAGGGCGGCGTCGGCGCGACGCGCTGTCGGCTCGCGCCAGGGAATGAAACGGCCTGAGCCGCGCTCTTGACCTGAAGCAAGCGCTGGGCAGTGGTTCATCGGCGGCTGCCGGCCCACGACCCAAGCGATCACTCTCCACACCAACTCAGAAAGCAAACATGACCACCCAACGCCGCGACATTCTCAAGTACACCCTGGCCGCCGCGGCAGCCAGCGCGCTGCCCGCAGCACATGCCCAGGCCCCGTCCGGCGCTTCAGCGGGAGCCGCAGCCACCGGCATCGACCCGCGCGACCGCGTCTTCATCACCAATGAAGACTCCAACACGCTGGTCGTCATCGACCCGAAGACGAACACCGTCGAGAGCACGATCAACCTGACCAGCTTCGACGAAGACCCGCGCCCGCCGTTTCGCTACGTCACCGCCGGCGTGGCGCCGACACACGCGGCGATGATCCACAAGCCGCTGTACCACGGCTGCATCGACGCCCACGGCGCGGTGCCGTCGCCCGACGGCCGGCTGCTGGCCACCAGCGGGCGTGGCTCGAGCAACATCTACCTGATTGACGCCGAGCAGCGCCGCGTGATTGGCAACACGCCGAACCCGGCCGCCGGCCCCAGCACCAACCCCGAACGGTTGAGCAGCGGCCTGCTGCTGGGCCGCGAACCGCACGAGCCCACCTTCACCCGCAATGGCCGTGAACTGTGGGTCACGCTGCGCGGCGAAGACCGTATCGCCATCCTCGGCGTTGACCAGGCGGTGCGTCAGTTGAAAGGCGCCGACAGCCCGGGTTCAACCGCCATCCGCCAGTTCCTGCCGACGATCAACGGCCCGGCGCAGGTGTGGTTCAACCGCGAGGGAACACTCGCCTTCGTGGCCAGCCAGAAGGTGTCGCAGATCGACGTGTTCCGCGTCAACCCGGGCGCCGACGGCCACAGCCGGCCGCAGCGCGTGACAACCCTGGACATCAGCGCACAGGACAAGCCCGGCTTCACGCCCTTCATGAAGACCACGCCTGACGGCGCCGAGGTGTGGTTCTCGCACAAGCTGGCCGATGCGCTGTCGTGCCGCTCGACGCAGGGCGGCTTCGACCTGATCGACAGCGTGCCGCTGGGCATGGGCGCGCGGCCCAACCACGTCGAGTTCGTCAGCAATGCGCGCGGCAGCGTGGTCTATGCCAGCCTGGCGCGCATCGACGACGGCGGGCCCGGCGGCGTGGCGTCCAGCCCCATCGCCATCATCGACCGCAGCGCCCCCGGCGGCCAGCGCAAGGTGGTGGGTACCTTCTTCAGCCACGGGCGCGAGTCGCACGGGTTGTGGACCAACCCCGAGAACACGCTGCTGTATGTGGCCCACGAACAGGACGAGCTGCCCGGCACGCCCAACGCGGGCCAGACCGTGTGCAGTGCATTTGATGTGAGCGACCCGCTGCGCCCGACCTTCATTGCGCAGATCCCCCTGGGCAATCTGACGCTGCCCTCTGGCGCGCTGCGCAACAAAAAGAGCATCAACCTCGTCTACGTGTGTGTGGGCGAGAAGGGCCAGACGGCATGAGCGGCGCGCACACCAGCCACGGCGCCAGCGCCGCGCACACCAGCGCATTCCAGCGGGATATGGACGAATCGATGGCCCGCATGATGCAGGCCATGCACAGCCCGGGCTACGCAGGCCAGGCCGACCAGGACTTTCTGGCGATGATGATTCCGCACCACGCCGGCGCTGTGGACATGGCGCGGCTGGTGTTGCAGCATGGGCGCGATCCTGTCACCCGGCAGTTGGCCGAGGAAATCATTGCCGGGCAGACGGTGGAGATCCAGAGCATGCAACGCCGACTGCACACCCTGCAGCAGCGCACAGCCAAAGGTGCGGAAGCGGAATTTCCGTCGCTGGGTGGGACGCGGGGGCCTTGATCGACAGCCCTAGGGAAAGTACCGATGAGCGCCACGGAATGAACCAAGCCACGCAGCGCTCTTGATCACCATGCTGTTCCAGTCTGCCGAGTCCCGCTATAACCAATGGGTGCGTGAGCACTACCGTTTTTTGCTGCGCAGTGCGTGGGCGCTCACTGGTTCGCGCGCCATTGCCGAAGACGTGGTGCAAGACTGTTTTGCCAACGCCTGGAAGCACCGGGAGCAACTGCGCGACGCTGCGCTGGCACGGGCTTGGCTCTTTCAGATCATGCGCCGCGCCGCCTTTCGCCAGGCCGCACCCAGCATGCAGTCGCTGGACGATGAAGAGCAGCCCGAGCAAGCGGCGCCCGACGCGGGGCTGGACGACAAACTCGATGTCGTCAAGGCGCTCGCGCGCCTGGCGCCCATCCACCGCGAGGTGCTGGTGCTGTTTTATTTCGACGACATGCCCACCGCCCAGATGGCCGAGGCGCTGGAGATCGCGCCCGGCACGGTGTTGTCGCGCCTAGCCCGTGCGCGCGACGCTTTGAAGCTGGCCATGGGGGTACCTGCGACACCCAAGGCCGATGTCAACGTTACCCCGTTTCGCAGGACCAAGACATGAGCCCCGATACCGACGCGCCTTTCCTGCCCGACAGCGAATTCGATTTGCGCGCGCGCGCCGAGTTGGCGATCGCCTTCGAGGCCAGCGACGCACCGGCACACCTGTACCGAAAGCCGCAGCCGCTGCTGGCGCGACGCGGCTTGCAGCGTTTTCTGGCGGCGCTTTTGCTGGCCGGTGGCACCAGCGGCGGGGTGCTCGCCGTGCGACCGCCAGCGATGGTGCGCGACGCGATCGACCACGAATACCACGAGCGCAGCTTGCGGGGCAGTTTCATGGAGCAGCGCCAGTTGCTCATGCACCTGGGCATGCGGGACGCCAACGTGGTGCCCGGGTTTCCCCAACTCATGCGGCCATGCGATATCGAAGGTCACCTCGCTTACCACCTCACCACGTTCTTCGAGAAGGGCGGCATGGTGACGGTGTATGCCTTTGACCAGCCTGTGGACCTGCGCGAGGCCAGCGGCTGGTGGAGCAACGTGCACTGGAAGGTGATCCGCTCGCGCGAGGGCAAGCCCTTGTTGCTGGTGGCCCAGAAAAAGAAGGCACTGGCGGTCGCGCAGACGGCACTGCAGGCACCTCCCGTGTCCGGGCCAGGCTGAGGCACCGCGTCCCTGTCAACGAATCAACCGCTCACCCCTTTCACCCCAACCGGCGCACGACGCCCAACCACCGGAGACCCCAGAAATGAACCAACAACCCACCTCGCTCCCCCGGCGCCACCTGCTGGCCGGCAGCGGCGCTGCTTTGGCTGCCGTTGGTCTGGCCAGCTTTGGCCGCACCGCAGCCGCTGCTGGTGAGACCGCGCCCGTCGCCGTGGCCGGTGCTGCCAAGCCTCTGCCAGCGTACGTGGGCTGGAAGGACCCGGCCAGCCTGATCGTGCACAGCAGCACCACCATTGAGACCAAGCGCAGTGTGTTCGGCACCAGCGTAATCACGCCGTCCGAGCAGCTCTACATCCGCAACAATCTGCCCGCGCCCGACGCCTCGATCCTGGGCAACCGCGATGCCTGGGAGATCAACATCGAGGGGGTGAAGAACCCGCGCAAACTCACGCTGGGCGACCTCAAGCGCATGGGCATCGAGACCACGGCGATGGTGTTGCAATGCTCTGGCAACGGACGCGGCTACTTCCCCAACAAGCCCAGTGGAACGCCTTGGCAAGTGGGCGCAGCAGGCTGTGTGGTGTGGAGCGGTGTGCCGGTGCGCTGGGTGGTGGATGCCCTGGGCGGCGTGGAGGCCGGCATGGCCTACCTCACCGGCACAGGCGGCGAAAAACTCCCCGATGGACTGGACCCCAAGAGCGTGATCGTGGAACGCTCGGTGCCTGCTGCCGCACTCGCCGATGCCCTGCTGGCCTGGGAAATGAACGGTGTGCCGATTTCGCTGGCCCACGGCGGCCCACTGCGCTTGATCGTGCCGGGTTACACGGGCGTGAACAACATCAAGTACGTCAAACGCCTGGCCTTCACCGCTCAGGAGACCGACGCACGCATCATGTCGCACGGCTACCGCATTTCACCGCCCGGCGCGAAGGGCGACCCGTCGCAGCCATCGGTGCAGGAAATGACGGTGAAGTCGTGGATCAACGGTCCCGGCACGGACGGCGCCCCGCTTAAAGCGGGTGACACACAGATCCATGGCGTGGCGTTTGGCGGCATGAACGCGGTGGCCAAGGTCGAGGTTTCTCTGGACGGCGGAAAAACCTGGCAGCTCGCGCGCATGGTGGGGCCCGACCTCGGCCGCTTTGCGTGGCGGCAGTTTGTTTTTGCGGCGCGCCTGCCGGCGGGCCAGTTCACCCTGGCGAGCCGAGCCACCGACACCGCAGGCAACGTGCAGCCCGAACAACGCATGGAAAACGCGGGCGGCTACAACAACACCAGCTGGGCCGACCACGCCGTGAAAGTGAGCGTGGCATGAAGCGCACAATCCAAAAACACGCGTTGGTCGCTGCCCTGTGGTCGTTGGCATTCACAGTGCTGCCCGTGCACGCCGCCGACGATGCCGCGCAACTTCAACAAGGCAAGGTGTTGTTCGGCCAAGGCGCGGTGCCTGCCTGCGCCCTGTGCCATGCGCTCAAGGACGCGGGAGCCGAAGGCGCCGTGGGCCCCAGCCTGGACGAGCTCAAGCCCGATGCCAAGCGCGTGGCCACCGCGCTGCGCAACGGCATTGGGCAGATGCCGTCCTACAACGGCAAACTCAGTGATGCGCAAATTGCCGCCCTGGCGGCCTACGTGGCCAAGGCTTCGGGTGGATCAAAGTGATGGCTGGTTGGCCACAGCGCTGCTGCGCCAACTGACAAAAAGGACGGGATCACCTGCAAACAGCGATCCCGACTGAGTGGCTGACCCAGGGCGGGTCAGCCACTCACCATCACTTGCCTGGTTTGATGTCGGGGACCACCATCCAGCCAGCCCCCATCATCACAACCGCCGGGAACTTCTCGCCGGCCTAAGTCTTGCCCAGCATGGCCTTGTGCTCGCGGTAAGCCATCAACGCTGGCGACACGCCCAGGTGATTGATCGCACCATGCTTGATGCTGCTGCAGTCTTGCTCGTCGAGCTTGCAGATCTCTGCACGCTGTTGTCAACTCTCTAGCAATGTCAACTGCGCGCCTGAAACCTGTCTCTGCGCATTACCACGATGCATGAATAGGAGTGATCGCAATCCGGCACGCCAAGGGCATTCACGTTGAAAACTCGAACGGCAGCAACCGCTGCCTAGACGCCACTCAGAATACGGCTTCTCCTGCCGCGGTATGCCATCTTTGGCCTGTCCCTTGGATGGCTGTAAACCCGATGGATTTCAAGGCTGAGCTTGTTCGCATCAGTGCGATGTTGCTGGGCGTGTCTGGCTCCACACATCCAGTTCGCTGCGGCGCCAGGCCACTGCGCGCACACCGAGGCGAACCGGGCAGGGGAACTGTTGTCGGGCCATGAGCCTATAGATCGTGGATCGACCCAAGCCCGTCATTTGCATGACGGATGGCATGCGCAGGAACACGGTCGGTACCTGATCGTGTGTGTCGGATGGTGGGGCGGAGGTCTGTTGCACGGCCATTCTCCCGGTGGAGGCATGTTGGCAACTGTAGGGCACCGCAGGCAGCTTGGTCATGCTGGATTCGCCGTTAAATCTTGTGCACAAGGCTCTCACTGTCAGAACCGTGCGTTTGCCGACGAAGTTTCGACGGTTGGGGCTCTGCGATGGTGTGGGCCGAAGGCTTGATGCAGCTCGCACGCAACACATCGGGCGCGACTCCCTGGTCTACGTTCATCAACCCTGAAACTGGCACCAGACTGGCACCAGCCAAACCCAGAAAGCAAAAAAGTCAGCAGGCGCTAGCCTGCTGACTCTCGTGTTTGTTGGCTCCCCGACCTGGACTCGAACCAGGGACCTGCGGATTAACAGTCAGTATAAATCAGATTTTCTGGGACGCTATGGGACGTCCTGGGACGAGATAAAACCATTTCAAATCAATGGGTTACAAGAATTTGTTGTTTCACACAGTCCCGCTCGGTAGCATTTGATCTCAGGATTTTTCGGACACCAGTCGGACACGGAACACGCAAATGCCGCTCCTCACTGTCAGAGCGATTGAAACCCACAAAGCCAAAGCGAAGCCCTACAAGCTCACGCTCGACCGAGGCTTGCAGCTGCGCATCGCGCCAGATGGCGTTCGCACCTTGCTGGTCCGCTACTCCGTCAAGGGGTCTGATGTAGAGCGCCAATATCGATTGCCGCAGGAGTATGGGGAAGGTCCGGGCCAAATAAAGCTCGCCACGGCCTGTGCCGAGGCTGCTCGCATCCGCGCGCTTGCTCGCGACGGGGTGGACTGGCCAGCCCAAGAGGAGGCACGGTTGCGGGCCGAAGCAGCTGAGCGCGAACAAATGGACCGGCAGGGGGGCATGACAGTCGCCAAGGCACTCCGCGAGTACGTCGACAAGAAGCGGCGGGCAAAGGACGGTCTGCCATTGAAGGCCCGCACAAAGGCTGACTACCTGGCCATGGTCGAACCCGGGGAAACAACCAAGACGGGGAAGAAACTGGCAGACGGGTTGCTGTTTCAGCTCGCCGACAAGCTGTTGTTGAAGCTCACTTCCGATGACATTCGGGATCAGTATTCGTCGCTGCTCAAGCGTTCAAAACGGCAAGCCGACTATGCGATGCAGGTGCTGCGTGCGGTGATGCGATGGCACGGGGTTGTGGTGCCGGGCAATCCGCTAGGGCGTGATACAGCTGGGCGCGATCGGATCGTGCTCGCGCCTGCGAAAGGGAATCCAGCTCCCATCCCACCGGAACGACTGGGTGCCTGGTGGCGTGCAAGTGGCAAAGCCCCCTCACAAGTCGCGGCCGACTACTACCGTTTCCAGTTGCTGACCGGGTGTCGCGGAGGAGAGATTCATGGCGACAAGCGATACAACTACCCGCCAATCAGGGTCGGCGACGTGGACTGTGATGTCGGGAAAGTTGTTCTGCGGGACACAAAGAACCGTAGCGACCACAAGCTGCTCCTGGCCCGACAGGCGCTGGAAATCGCAGCCAAGCACTGCGCTGGCCGGAAACCTGACGAAGTGCTATTCCCGATTACCGATGCACGAAAAACGCTGAAGTGGATCAATGCGAAGGCAAAGACCCATGTGCAGGGTCATGGCTTGCGCGATACCTTTGCCAGCATTGCTGAAGAGCTGGTCTCAGGTGGTTTGCTGAAGCGAATGCTCAACCATTCGGTTGCAGGTGACGTGACTTTGGGACACTACGTGGGCAAGAGTGAAGCGCAGCTGCGCTCTGGATGGCAGACGGTGGCTGACTTTATAGAGGCTGCTGCTCAGCAGCCATCGCCGGAAGATACCCGCTCAGGAGAGGCGATGCCGAGGCCTGAGTGACGGAAGTGCAGCGAAAGCAGCCTGCCGTGTACGAACTCGTTACCGAACGATCACGGTCAAAGCCACCAGTGATTTTGAAGGTGGACCTCGGGCGGTGACTTACCGCCATAAGTTGGCTCATTCGTTGGTTTAGCCTTCCGCAGTTTCAGAAACTGCGGACGAAAGCATTGCTTCAAGGCAGCGCATGTAGTGTCTTGTAGGAAAGACAAGCATCGCGGGTCGCGATGACGATGTTTCGAGCCTTTCTGCTGCTATCAACATCATCCTTGTACCGTTGAGCTGTTGGGATAACTGGATGTACGAGATTCCGACTTTCCCGAAGCCAGTGAAGCCTAACTTCGAGATTTCCGTCAATGGCATTGAGACGCGCGGCCTGCGAAATGAGCCAGTTGAAATCGAACTTGAATTTCAGCTTCTTGGACGGGGGCGCTCGCATTGAGAACAGGCCAGCGTTCGCCCAATCGATAGCAGTACCCTTGAGATCTGTTGTTGGTCTCGACGCTCCAGGCTTGTCGTTGACTCCTACAGATTGAACGAGGTCTAATAATATTGCCTCCGCGACGGCACCGTACTCAATTATCTGCGACCGAACCACACCGCGTCGATCATCAATGCCCAATAAGGTCGCCTTTCCAAGCAAGTAGGAAATCCTTGCGCTTCGTGCAGAGAACGCAGCCGAGTCGCGTAAATTCTGGGAATAGATTGAGGTGACCAATGCTGATCCGTCATCGTGCCCCAAATTGATGTTGAGGTACTCATTCATTGAATCGACAATGACTTGACCGACTTCCGCATAGGTTGAGGAAGCGAACAAGAGTCCGGGATTAGCAAGTTTTGCATTCTTTCCCAAGGCGCCCTGAATTTTCGTCATCTGATGCTCCAATATTCAATGAATATATGTGTTGCTTTTGAAGCCTATCGAAGTACAAAGAATCCAAGAAATTCGGTAGGCGTCCACCGGTGAAAGTATAGCTTGCGTTGCGGTGGACTCCATTGAGCTGTCCTCCGCCAGTCATCGCAGCAGGCTAGACCAAGCAGCTGCTCTACTTCGAATGAATGCAAGCAGAAATTGAGAACTTTTCAGTTGTGCCGTCAGTTCGGTTTACCCAAAAGCATTGGGAACCGAAGTCTGCAGACCGAACGCTGAAACTAGAGATCCCGCAACCGATCTTCGCCACTGCTTCTGAGTGATGAGCCAAAGCAGCACGCAAAATGGTCTCGTCCTCGGCGCTGACGCGGTCCCCTACTTCATACTTGTTGAGCATCTGCTTTAGATAGGCCTTGGCGTCACCACGTCGCTTAAAGTACATCGAACCAAGCGTGATCGGCTTTGCAGGCATGTCTATTCCCTATTTGCTGAGACCTCGTCAACTCTCACGAGGTTTATTGATAAGAATTCGCTCTCGAACCTCTCTTACGATGATGGCCGGTATGTCCATGGCGCCCAGTTGATTCTGCCGTTCGATTACCCATGCCACGCATTCCGATTTGTCGAGATCATCCCGGGAAATCTTTTCATACAGAGCCACAGCGCTCATGCGAGAAAGCCCTAGCTCCATGAGAGAGAAGAGCGTCTTAGACGAGACTCCAAATTCAAGTTGGGTTCCGATATCGAGTCCTTCTGCGATCAGGTCGCTTCGGCCAACTTGACGAAGATGCAAGTGAAGGACGTCGATATATGCGGACAGGTACTTGGGAGCTTTGAACCTTGCTACCTGCTCCACAAGCTCCATGGTACTTCGAATCAGTGCGGGCAATTTGAAAGGTCTGTTGACCTCTTCATGCCATTCGATATTCTTGCGAATCATCTTCGAAAGCGACTGCCCTTCGAGCCAGCGGACGACGATTAGCGCGTAAAGCCGAACTCGGGAGTCGGGGCTGAAGGCAGGAAACAAATGCCTGTTGATCCGTAGCATGATTGTGGCGATGCGGTCAAGGCTGTCCTGACTTGCGACATCGGCGGGCAACAGATTTTCAATGTCACCCTGGTAGGCTCTAAACGCCAGGAGCAAGCGCTGCAAACCGACTGCGCTAACGCCAGGATGACGCGCTGCCATGCTTGCGCTGATCTCAAGGCCGTCTGCGAGGGCACCTAGTACGCTGTCCAACCTCGCTATCGAAGTAGCGTCGTGCCGCTTTGAGAGACTCGCGGCTGAAATGGAGCCAAGCCGCAAGAATGTCGTGAGCAGGTATGCACCGACCTGCTCATATTGGTCAGAGTCCTTGAGTTCGTTCAGATCCTTCGACACTCGCTTTTCAAGGTAGTTGGCCATGCCGTCACCCAGTTCAAGTACAGCGTCGCTCTCTCGTTTGATTGGATATCGGGCGCGCGCCGGCACTCCGGTCGGCCACGCGTTTTTATCCTCGGGATCGATGCAGATGATGTTGCCCTGAAACTCGTCTCCCCATCGTCCCGCGCGGCCGGCTAGGTTCCAGAAGTCGTGAGGCTCCATTGGGTGATCCATGCCTTTGCGCGGGCCGCGTAATACGATCGTTCGGCAAGACAGGTTGACCCCTTCGATCAAAGTAGATGTGCAAACGAGGAAGCGGATCTTGCCGGCACGAAACAACCTTTCAATCTCCAGGCGTATCAGGGAAGGCATCCCCCCACGGCGCCCCCATCCACAGGTGAGGGGGACTTGTGGGGGGATCTTTCAGCGGTGGGCCAGGTGACTGGCTCACTGTTTCGTGCTGCAAGGTGTCCCCATCCCCCACCCCTTCCCGAGGGAAGGGGCCATGCCCACCCCCCGCCCGCCCGTGGGCGGGAGCGAGGGAGTCCGAGCAAGAGGATCAGTTTTGAGGAGCCCGGATCGGGGTCCGGCTGGTCGCTCTTGCAAGGAGTTTCACCATGGCCAACGTTCAAGTCATTCAGCGTCACGCGCACCTAGCATCCGCCGTCAAGCTCGAATTCGTCAACGGGCGCGAAGGCAAGGTCGCCAAGGCGGTGTTGACCGCCATCAGCAACAGCCGCCGGGGCAGCGGCGAAGAGCGGTCCGAAGAAGCCACCGCGATCCAGTGGACGCTGTGGGCCAAGCAGGCCGAACACGCCGCCGAGTACCTGGGCAAGGGCTCGCACGTGAACATCGTCGGCCGGGTGCGCAACAACCACTACCAGGACAACGACGGGGCCGAGGTCTACGGGCTGGCGTTCACCGTGGACGAAATCGACTACCTCGACAGCAAGGCCGAGGGCGAGGCCCGCCGTGCACGCGATGGCGGCGCCGAGCCACCCGCAGTACCCAATCCACCCAGCAACAGCCGCAAGGCCCGCAGCGAACGCCAACCGGCGCACGCCTGACCACCGACCCCGGGCGCTTCGCCCGCCCGGCATTCCCCATTCCTTCGTGCCCTATTCACCGAATCAGGAGCATTCACCATGAACACCATTCAAGCTTCCCGCCCCCTGGCCGCCCGCTTCGGCCAGAACACCTTCGTCATGCGCAGCGAGACCCCGCTGGCCGAAGACCAGATGCGCCGGGCCGCGCCGTCCATCTTTGCCGAGGGCAAACACGGCAGCCGTTCCGAGCGCTACACCTACATCCCCACCATCGACGTGCTGCGCGGTCTGCGCCAGGAAGGCTTCGAGCCCTTCATGGTGGCCCAGAGCAAGAGCCGCATTGAAGGCAAGACCGAGTTCACCAAGCACATGATCCGCATGCGTCACGCCGGGCAGGTGAACACCCGGCCCGAGGCCAACGAGATCATCCTGATCAACAGCCACGACGGCGCCAGCAGCTACCAAATGCTCGCGGGTGTGTTTCGCTTTGTCTGCTGCAATGGATTGGTGGTCGGCGACGTCACCAACGACATCCGCATCCCCCACAAGGGCAACATCCAGGATGAAGTGATCGAAGGCGCGTTCCGGGTGCTGGAGGACTTCGAAGTGGTGGACGCATCTACCGACCGCATGAAAGCCCTGCCGCTGCAGCGCGAGGAACAGCAGGCCTTTGCCACCGCAGCCCTGGCGCTGCGCTATGGCGAACGGGGGGAGGGCGAACCACCGGCCCCGGTGACCGCCGAACAGCTGATCGAAGCTCGCCGACCGGAGGACTTCGGCAACAGCCTGTGGACCACCTTCCAGCGGGTGCAGGAGAACGCGTTGCGTGGTGGTCAGCCCGGGCGCGGTGCCAAGGGCCGACGCCTGCACACCCGCCCGGTGGCCAGCATCGACCGCAGCGTTAGCCTGAACCGGGCGCTGTGGGTGCTGGCAGAAGAGATGCGCAAGCTCAAGGCCTGAACGGGCACAACACCACACCGCCCCAACGCTGGGCGGTGTGGTGTATCAGAGATTCCGAAACGCGCTCGCCGGCTGCCGCCGGCTCGCGCGATCCCGGCCGCGGCTTCTCACCGAAGCCACAGCCAGGCTGCCATCGCCCAGCTGATGGCCGAAGCAAGCACCGCTGTCGCGGCGTGCAGAAGCCACCCTTCCCAGGGACGAGCCCCCTTGCGGGCCAAGGCCGCCACGTCCTGCAGCGGCAACGTCACCCGCTGCAAGGCCGGTCCGACTTCATTGCGGAACACCACGCGCGCCGCTTCCTCCATGGCCCGGGTCTGTGTGTCCACAGTCCCCCGGGCCATTTCGTCGGCGCGGCGGGCAATGTGTTTCACCGCCTGCAGCTTCGCGTTCTCGGTGATTTCATCCATACGTTTTGAATAGGCCTCGACCTCCTCCGCCAGATCGGAGCTCATGCTCAGCAACTCCATGCGGCTGGCATCCAGTTGGGGTGCCAACTTCTCAACCCGATCCAGCAACGCACCCAGATCGCCGATGGCCACCGCCATCAGCTCTTCCCGGGCCGTGACCAGGTCGCTCACTGTGCCTGCCGTGCCAGCGGCACCACGTTGCTGGCGACGCTCTCGGCCAGACCGAGCGCCGCAAAGCAGGCATCCAGCTGCGGCAACACCCCCACCGCCAACCGCCGGGTGGCCAGCTTCTGGGCCAGTGTGAGCTTTTCTGTGGTGTCGCTGGCCTTGACGATCAAGGCCTTGTAGTCGGTGTCGTCACGGGCCAGGGTGGCGAGGTCGGCATTGCTGCCCCGAATGCGCCCGTACACCTCGTTGGGGCCCAGGTAGCAGTCTGCACTTTCTGTGGCGATGGGCTGCGCTTTGAGGAAGGCCCTCAACAGATCGAAGTGCGCTGGCACATCTGCGGCGCTGCTCACCATGTTGAACACCAGCCGAACCCCTGAACGTGGGACGCCCAGTCGCGCCAGCTCGATCAGGGTCGCGATGGTGTCCTGCTGCTGCTTGAGGGCAGGCACCGTGGGAACGACAAAGGCATCGAAGTCCTCGTGGCTGCCTTGGTACTTCTGCATCAGGTCGAGCAGTTCCTCGACGTTGCTGGCCCCGATGTCCACCACCGCGCTGTCCATGGTCTGCAGGAGTTCCTGCAGTTCGCCGAACTGCCGGCCACGCATCGCATGACCCTCGCCCTCGGCCGCGTTCAGGCTCTCCACAGAAAACAGCTCTGCGCCGTCGATACGCGGCAGCAACAGGTGCCTGGCGATGGTGGTTTTGCCCACGTTCCCCGAGAAGTTGATGACGGCGATTTTCATGATGGGTCCCTTGCGTTGAGCCTGGCGCGGGCCAGGGGGTTGGTGATCCGGCTGCTGGCAAACGCTTCAGCGATCTCTTTGCCGCTGCGCATGTCCGTTTCCACAGAAGCAACCGGCGTTGACTGGGGCGTGGTGGTGGGTGAAGGGGGAGCGGTCACCAGCGGCTCGCCGGGGGCGGATCGCAGTTCATCTGGACGAACACCGGATCCCGAGGCCTGTGCGCTGGAAGTCACTTTGGTGGCCCTGGCCACTTCGCGCTGCACGGTCGCGTTGCTCACGTGCACGCCGACCGCAGCCAAGGCCATGCGAATCGCCTCGAAGGTGTAGCCCTGGGCGCGCAGCTCCCGCATGTCCTGCGCAAAGCGCCTGGCCTTGCGCGAGCTTCTGCCCGGTGGATCGGTTGGAACCAGTTTCATCGTTCGGTTTCTGGTCAGGCGTTGCTCGGCTGTTCTTCAATTGCTGTTCAGTTTGTGCAGTGGCTGTTTGCCTGCTGATCACCGCTCGTGCTGTCTGCTCACGTCCTGCGCGGTGCTGCTCGGTACGTGCTCATATTCAACCCAACGGGTGCCTGTTTGCCTGCTGGATTCGGACCCAAATCCAGCGGCACTACGGCCTCGAATCGGGCCAATACTGGGTTCATGGGTGAGTGCAGAGATAGGCGCGGTGGCGCCGGTTGTCTGACACGCTCACCCAGGGGTGAATCGTCGTCAGGAGACTCGGTATGGAACCCTCGTCACGTGACCGCGTCAGCGTGGACCTGCATGGCCTCAAGGCCCCGCTGATGGAGAGAGCGCAGGCCATCGGCCTCTCGCCTTCCCACCTGGTGCGCCAGGTGCTGGCCGACGCGCTGGGGCGACCTGCGCTGCCGTCGGCCGAGGCCTGCCGCCCACCTGTACAGACCGATCCAGCCACCCGCACACGCCTGTGCCTGCGCATGCGGTCTGATGACGCCGCAGCCACGTTGCAGGCCGCGCAACGGGCGGGCATGGCCACCGGTGACTACGTGGCAGCCCTGGTGGCGGGTGTGCCGGCGGTGCTGGACGGAAGAGGGCACGCGCAGACCTTGCAGGCGCTCATCGCATCCACGGACGAGCTTGCCCATTTCGGTCGCCGCCTCTACCAGCTGAATGCGTTGTTCCGCCGGGGCGATGTGGAGCCCATCCGCCCCTACGTCGCCTTGCTCGAAACACTGGCCCATGACGTGCGCCGCCACCTCGAACACGTCTCTTGCGCCTTGACCGACCTGCAGCCACGCCGCCCCAGCGTTTCACCACCTGCCAGAAGAACCCATGCGGGCACCCGAAGGAGTCGACCATGAAAACGTCTACCGGCGGCCGACGCGCCGCATCGTCTGGCACATCGTCCGTGCCTTCGACCCTGCCCAATGCTCCACATGCGCCCGACCTGGACGGCATCCTCATCACCTGGGGCGACCGCCTGTTCTATCCGGGCAACCGCATCGTCCAGGTTCGGCCCCAGCCCAAGCTGGGCGCTTCGGGCGCGCACCAGCGTGCCAACGCCATCCGCCAGCGCATCGAAGCCACTGTTGTGCGGCGCGCTCCACAGGTCATGGTGAAAGTCACCGGGGGAGGGCGGAGCATGGCCGCCATTGCCGCGCACTTTCGCTACATCAGCAAAAACGGACGACTGGAGATCGAAGACCAGCGCGGGGAGACCATGCAAGGAAAAGACAGCCTGCACCACCTGGCCGATGAGTGGCGCATGGGGGGCGCTCGCATACCAGACGACGCAGAACCGGGCCAACGGCGCGAGGCCTTCAACATCATGCTGTCGATGCCGCGCGGTACCGATCCGCTGATCGTGCAACGCGCCGCGCGGGAGTTTGCGCTGGCCGAGCTGGCCGACCACAAATATGTGATGGTGCTGCACGACCACCAGGCCAATCCGCATGTGCATATCAGCGTAAGGGCGGTGTCCAGGCTGGGCAGGCGGCTCAACCCGCGCAAGAACGACCTGCACCGCTGGCGCGAAACGTTTGCTTCAAAGTTGCGCGGCTACGGAGTGGAGGCCGAGGCAACAAGGCAAGCCACACGCGGCCAGTACAGGCAGCCTGACCCCTTGTGGCGACTGAAGGCAGGAGATGAAGGGCGCCTTCGCCTTTCACAGACGATTCCGTACACGGGGATGTCAGACCACCCCATGAAGACAGCAGCTGTCAACGCCTGGGTTCAGATCGGCCTGGCGCTGGCAGGATCGGAGAGTGCATCAGACCGGCAACTCGCGGGGCATGTGGCTAGGTTTGTCAGGGGTATGAGTACGACTCAGTCAGGCGAGTCCAAGCGAAACACTGGTATTGAGAACAGTCGAGACCATCCACCATTGACGACATCAGCCCCTCAGCCAAATCTTGAGCGGTCGACAAGGCCGCAAGACCATGGTCCGAGCCGATAGGTCATCAGGTGCTGTCTACTGCCTGTGTGCGACCACTACCTGATTCTTTTTCTTCTTTCTGATGCGGTTTTTGCGCCGTTACCCTCGATCACAGCGAGCATCGCGGCACGACCACCAGACTGGCTCGCTGCGATGACTTGCGAAATGAAGGCATAGCCGCGTTGATCGCAGCCGATCCACCCCTCGCGTGCGAGTTCCACAAACTGGGAGTTGTTCAAGTACCTTGGGCAGTTTCCGTACCCAATGCGTTGACCGCTTGGTTTGCTCGCGGCTTCAGGCAAGGTAAGAAAGTTCTTGAGGTAGGAATGCCCCAAGGTAATTCCCGCCACCAAAGCATCGTCTCTGGCATCGGGTCTCGTGGTCTCGCAAAACTTGAAATAGAAGGCCTCTTCGTTCAGTCGCCAATCAGTCATCGACGCAGTCGCTGGCGACGGCAGTCGCTTCATGGCTGCAACTGCGGTATCCATCGCCTGAATCTGCTTGTGGAGCTGTGGATCCACCAAATACGACCACGTCTTACCTTCGTCATCACTCTTTGGCTCCATGCACTTGTACTGCAGCAGCAAGTAGGATTTGTAGTCTGCCAAGTAGATCAACAAGTCGATCCCCAAAACAGTCTCCAGGGGCTTCTTGTCGTACACGTACACGCGCACATTTCGTGATCCGGAACCGTCGAAACGACGACTGTTTGTGTCGTCCTTCGCGAACAAGCCAGCGAAGATAGCTTGATCTTTTCTGATCAAGTCCTGTTCATGAAATGGCTCACCGTCTAGCAGATCCAAGACTGATCTTGCGGTACCGATCTTCGAAAGAAGAGCTTCGCGCAGTATGGCTTTTCTATCCAACGAGGCGATGTCCAGAACCAGCCCCAGTGCATCACGCTGCTCTGCCAAACGCAGGATTTTTTGGTCGCTTCCCGTCAACAGTCGTTGCTGTTCTCGTAGTGCAACGAGGTCATCCAGTTTGCTCGCCAACTGAGGGCGCAACGTTTTGATGGCAGCCAATACAAGTGGCCACTCTTCATGCGGTATGCGTCTGAACGTCTCTGCCGTGCATAGCCGTTCCTTGGCTGAGAATGCGCCCGCGATCTCGTCTGGCTTGATCGAGTCCTCAATCATGACGGGTGACCACATGCGCATTTTCAGCTTGCCGGTCCCACCGCTTCCGTGCATTCGGTCCATCAACACCACCGCGTCGATCGAATGCTCGCCGGCGTTCAGAGACAGTAGGGCGATCTCTCGACGCTCGAATTGCCAGTCCATGGCGGAGAACGACTCGGATGCTTCACCGGGGTGGTGAAGACATTCCATGATCATCTCTGTACGCCCCGGTTCAAAGGTCAGGAAATAGCCAGAGTAGGGTGGTTTTTCCCGCTTCGATGTTCGAGCCATATTTCCTTCCTTCGAGTTCTTCAGCCGATGGGCATAGCGGTGTCTAGGCTCTTTGCGAATCCGAAAGACCGGACAGCTCTCAAGGCAAGTCGCAGCGCAGAAGGCGCTCTTGCGGGGGTGCGCCGCGCAGCACCTCGCGCAGCCACGGCGTCTGCTGGAACGCGGGTGGGGGTTGCGTGGTGGTCGTGACGATGTACTGAAAAGCCGAGGTCGAGGAGCCTTCCAACCCGTTCACCACATCGAACAGGCGGTGGTAGACGCTCAGGCCCAGATCCGCTTCGCGGGGGCTGTCGTGCAGCAGAAACGCCGGCAGGCGGGTGGTTCCCTGCATGCTCATGCACATCACCGCCAGGTCAAAGGCGATCACCTTCAGCGACTCGATTGCGGCAGTGGAGCGCTCACCGCCCAGCTGAACTGCCAGCTTCATGCCATTGCCGTCGAGCGTGACCTTGCCGGAAGCGGTAGGCCCCACCGCAGCCCTGATGATCGCGTTGAAGTAGATGGACAGGCGGGTGAACACCTCGACCTGCTGGTCACGGTAAGCCCCCAGGCGCTCGCGCTTCGTTTCGATCTGTTCCTGAAGCTTGGCGACCTTTTCCTGCGCCTGCTCCCACGATGCCCAGTCGCGCTCCAGGCGTTGGATGTCGTCCAGGTTCTTTGTTCCCTGCCTCCAGGCTGTCGATCGGCTGTCGCTCAGCTTCTCTGCCTTCTTCAATGCCTGTTGCAGCGTGTCACGCTCAGTTCGCGCAGAGGGCAGCTGTCGGTTTACCGTGATCACGACCGTCCGGGTTGATTCAACCTCGGTCTTTTTCTCATCGATCTGCTTCTGCAACGCCTCGTACCGTTGGCGCAACCCGTCGAGGTCTGGCAGTTTGTGAGAAAGCTTGCACCCTTCGGCCAAGGCACGGTCAATCGGTACTTCGCAAATCTGGCAGGCGGGCACCTCAGCGTCTCGCACACGCACCGAACTGGCCGGCAGTTCAGCTTGCAGCGTTTTCAGCAGTTTCTCGTGCAGAGGCAGGTTGCTGTTTGCCACCGCCAGTTGCTGCTCCAGATCCGTCACCACCTTGGCCGCTTCGCGTGCACGCTGCCGCAGGGCTTCCAGGTTGGATACGTCCACGGAGTCGTCCGTTTTCGCGGCTTGCGCCAGCTTCTGCCGTGCAGCGTGGCGAAGTGCTTCCAGGCCCAGGCGGCCTTCGGGCACCGCCGTTGGCGGCAGTTCCAGCGAACGCAACACATCGGTGCGCAGGTGCTCAAAGGACCATTGCCAGCGGGCGGCCTCGTTCTGTCGGGTCTTGAGTTCTTCGCCCTGCGCGTTGGCTTCGGTCTGCAGCTGCATTTCGTCTGGCGAGATGGCGGCAATCAGCGCCCGCATCGCGTCCTGCAAACGGCCGCGCGACATGGACCGCGTGGGCGACTCCGAGTTGGACTCCGCCGCACGCCAGTCCAGCACGTGGTCGAACCGGCATTCCTGGTCCCGCGTCAGCCAAGCCAGCGCCACGCGCCAGGCATCGTGCAACTGGTCCACCGGCATCAAGGCGGTGACCTTCTTCGTGATCACCTGCTGTTCGATGGCATCGATCAGCGGTGCCATGCCGGTGGGCTCGTTCAAGCGCTCGAACAGTTGCTCAGGCAACACCCCTTGCACCGCAAAGTGGCCGCGGCCCACACCCAGTGGTCGCAGCACCGCCCAAGGCGAGCCCTTCAGCACCACTTCGGCCGACACCCAGCCGTTCAGAAAGGCCGTGCCGATGCTGAGCCTCTGATCTTCTGGCGCAAAACGGTCCTCACCCAGGCAGTAGCGCAGCAAGCGACAAAACAGGGTCTTGCCGGCCCCGTGGCCCAGTTCACCCGCTTCGCTCTGGTTCCCCATGTCGGCCGGGTCGGGCGACCAGATGAAGTTCAGGCCGGGCCGCAGTTCAATGCTGCGCACCGGGTGGCCGAGTTCTTTCCAGATCGTGAGCCGACGCACCCAAAGGGCTGGTTCTTCACCGCCGGGGGGCAACGGGACGGACAGGGGCATAGGTTCAAACAGCTCAGGCTGCACGCGCATGAACAAACTCCTGTACCTCGGTGGCCAGCGTTGGCAGCACCGCCTCCACACCGTGCGTTTGCAAGTGGTGCACCACCCAGCCTGCACGGCCATCGGGCCAACCCACTGTGTCCACCCGCGCTGCATCTGGCCCCAGCGCCCAGGTGCCCTGCGCGCCGGCACCGGATTCGACCAGGTCCCCACGCGCCCGCATCTTGCTGATGGCATTGCGCCAGGGGGTGTTGAAGGCCGGTTGCAGGGTGACCACCTGTGCCGGCAAAGGTGCCGCAGCATCGCCCACCAGCCGGCGCCATTGCGTCGCGTGCTCTGCCGGCAATGCGGCGGTCAAGAGCCGTGGCTGAAGACATAACAGGGTGGCCAGCCGTGCCGCGTCCTGAGGCATGGGTTTGTTCCAGGCCTTCAGCACCGCGGTGAGCTGCGCGGTGGCCGTGTGTTCGTCGGCGGGCACCTGAGCAGCCCATGCGCCAGCGGGCAATGTGGACCAGTCTGGCTGGGAGACTGGCAAGGCTTCCAAGGTTTCCGGCTTTTTGATCCTTGGCCGACCACGTGTGGCTTTCACTTCCGCAGGTTGTTTTCCGGCGATGCGCTGCAGCAGGATGGCGGCTGGCTCGTCTTGCGGGTTCTGCTGTACCAACTCACCACGGAAGGCTCTGGCCAGTGTCAGGGGGGTGAGGCGCCGGGCTTGGGCGGCTACGGTCCTATGGATTGACTCGATACGGTCGGCAAATGAATACAACCGCTCGACTCTTTGAATGATCTCGTCTTGTTCCTCAACTGTTGGGAGTTCGAGCTGCATTCGCTTAATGGCCTCCGCGTTGACGTTCGGCTGTGTCACAGCTGTCGCGGACAAACCAAGCTCTGCTTGTCCCTTGGGTGACGCCAAGCGGTAGTAAGCGAACCTTGTTCGCAAAGAGCTGTTGAAACGAAACCTAATCAAGTACGCGCTTGGAATCGCCAAGTAGTTTCCATCAAACACGGCCATAACGCCGATTGATCCTGTGCGTGTTACCAGCAAATCGCCGGGTTTGACTCGAAACTGCTCAATCTTGTCCTTGGGCACAACCACGCGAGGGGTCTCAGCCGAAACATGTATCCGGCCGACGCGATCCATGTCTGTAGTGCGAATGGTCGGGATACCAGCAGCGCTTTGTGTGTATTCATCCTTGCCAAATCTTGGCCCGTAGTACGAGCTTAGGGTCATTTCCCCGATAGTGATCTGAGTCCATGGTTGCACCTCGTTCAGGGCGCGCCAGTCAGACGTCAAATCACCAGAAACAGCAGCGTTCAAGGCTGCCAGCCGGAATCTCTTGAGCAACGAGGGGATCGTGTCGAGGCGGGAGTTGCAGGCATTGATGCGAGCGAGCAATGCGTCGAGATGGTCGGCAATACGAGTCTGTTCTGCAGGCGGTGCTACAGGTGCAACATAGGCGCGGACATCCTTGGTTCGAACAGCAGGGTAGAGAGCACCTTGCACCAGTTCTGACATGGCTGACACAAATTGATCTGTCCTAACCAGATATGCCAACCACCGAGGGTCGATTCCGTCGAGCGGCCTCAAAACGTCGAAACCAGTTGAAGCGATTTGTCCGTCCAACGAGGGCGGCACCAAAGCCACCGCATTCAAGTTGGGCCGCGTCATTGATACCAGGGTGTCGCCCGTTGCTACCTTCTTTCTGGCCCTGCTCGGTGCATCCTTGCCAAGCAAAACCTGTGGTGTGGTGATGGTTTTGCTGTCCCGATCTACTGACCCAATGTCGATGTAGGTGAATATCTCGGTCTCCCCCGGGACGTGCTGGGGTGCATCGGTTGAAATGGCAGACAGTGGTGCTGTGGTCCAGCTTTGTGGCAATTCACTCATCGCTGCCCCCGTCCAGCAGCAATCCGCGCCGTGCTAGGCGCTCACGTGCCTCCACCAGCGCTTCGTGCAGCCGCTGTTCCAGTTCTGCCTTGGGCGGCAGCTCAGTCCAGTATTCGGCCACAGTGATGCCGTCTTTGTGCATCTGCAGCAGTTCCACCTGTTCACGGCTGGATTCGGCGCAGAGGATGAGGCCGATGGGTGCTTCTTCCCCAGCCTGGCGTTCGTGCTTGTCCAGCCACTTCAGGTACAGCTCCATCTGGCCTTTGTGCGCGGCCTTGAAACGGCCGAGCTTGAGCTCGATGGCGACCAGCCGGCGCAGGCGGCGGTGAAAGAACAGCAGGTCCAGGTAGAAGTCATCGCCGTCGATGACCATGCGCTTTTGCCGTTCGACAAAGGCAAAGCCGCGGCCCAGTTCCAGGATGAAGGCTTCGAGCTGGCGCAGGATGGCGGCTTCGAGGTCGGCCTCGTCGTGGCCCTGGCGCAGGCCCAGAAAGTCCAGAAAGTAGGGGTCTTTGAAGACCTGGAGCGGCGGAGCCGCTAGCGCGGGCGCCTGGGTGCTGGCGATCTCCGTGCGCTCGAAGGCTTTGCGCTCGATCTGGTGGCTCAGCTCGCGCACGCTCCAGCCGTCTTGCGCGGCGTGGTGGGCGTAGAACTGGCGGGCTTCCGGGGTTTTAAGGGCCACGATGGCCACCAGGTGGCTCCAGCTCAATTTTGCCGACAGTGTCGACACAATCTCGGCGCTGGGGAACGCCTCGGCAAACTTCACCATGCGGCGCAGGTTGCGGGATTCGAAGCCGCGACCGAACTCACTGGACAGCTGCTTGCCCAGCTGGTCGAGCAGCTGGGCGCCGTAACTGGCACGTTCGCCGCCCAACACTTCCGCGTTCAGGCGCTGGCCGACGCTCCAGTACAGGCGGGTGAGTTCTGCGTTGACGGCGGTCGCCAGCCGCTGGCGGCTGCTGGCGATGAGCGCGCGCAGTTCGGCGTGCAGGCTGTCGGCCGGGGTGGGCGTGAGCTGGCTCATGCCTGAGCCTCTTGCCCGGTTTCGTCAATCAACAGGTCGTCCAGCGCGGCGTCGGGGTCTTCGCCCAGTTCTTCGAGCAGGGCGCGCAGTTCGGCCATGGCACCGCTCAGCTCGCGCTGCAGCAGCCGGGCCACCAGAGCAGGGTCGTCGCGCTGGGCTTCGGCGGTTTCGGCGCTGTCGTCCTTGAGCCAGGCGATGTCGAGGTTGTCGCCACGGGCGGTGATCTGTTCCCGTGTGAACTTGCGCCAGCGGCCGGTTTCGCCCGTGTCCACACGTTTGGCCAGTGCTGCGGGGCCACCTTTCGGGTCGTCGCCGAACACGTCTTCAAACTTGTCGCGCGGCTGGCTGGCGGGAGCGTCTGCCGGGGTGCGGAAGTAGTCGCGCGTGAACGGGGTACGCTTGCCAAACTGGGGCATGTTGGCGCGCATGTCGTACACCCAGACCTCTTTGGTGTTGCCCTTGTCCTTCTCGCCCTTGGTGAAGAAGAGCACATTGGTCTTGACGCCTTGTGCGTAAAAGATGCCGGTGGGCAGGCGCAGTATGGTGTGGAGGTTGCACTTCTCCATCAGATCACGACGGATGTCGGTGCCCACGTTGCTTTCAAAAAGCACGTTGTCGGGCAGCACCACGGCAGCACGGCCGCCCGCCTTGAGGCTGCGGTAGATGTGCTGCAGGAAGGCGAACTGCTTGTTGCTGGTGAGGTAGGTGAGGTCGGTGCGGGTGGGCAGGCCACCGCCTTTTTTGGTGCCAAAGGGCGGGTTCGAGAGGATCAGCGTGGCGGGCGGGAGCTTGCGGTAGTCCTCGCTCAGGGTGTCGCCGTAGTCCACACCACCCTCGATGCCGTGCAGCAGCATGTTCATCAACGCCAGGCGGTGGGTGTCTTGCACCAGCTCCATGCCGTAGAAGGTGTCGTGGCGGTAGCGGCGCTGGGCTTCTTCCTTGAGGCTGTCGAAGTCGTTGTGTTTGCGCAGGTGGTTGTTGGCCGCAATCAGGAAGCCGCATGTGCCGGCCGCAGGATCCTGGATCACGTCGCCCAGCTTGGGGTTGAGCACGGTGACGATGCTGTCGATCAGGTGGCGGGGCGTGAAGTACTGGCCAGCGCCGCTCTTCTTTTCGGTGGCGTTGCGCTCCAGCAGGTTTTCGTACAGGTCGCCCAGGTCATCGCGCTGCACGCTGTACCAGTCGAGCGCATCAATTTCAGTGACGAGCTTGCTCAGCGTGGCAGGCTTGGTGATGAAGGTGTTGGCGTTGGCGTAGATGGCTTGCACGGCGCCCTGGCCGTGCAAGCCGTAGTCCAGCAGCATTTCCTTGTAGGTGTCGAGTCGGTCGGGCGCGGAAGCGCTGATCAGGTCGGCCCAGCGCACGCCGGGTTGCAGCAGCTTGGGCTCGCCTTTCTTGGGCGACTTGAACACGGTCAGGCGTTCTTCCTGCCCGGTCTCCTGCATCATTTTCAGGAACAGCAGGTAGGTGAGTTCGCTCAGGTACTGGTGGTAGGTGACACCGTCGTCGCGCAGCACGTTGCAGAGCGACCAGAGCTTGGCGCCAATATCGAGCGCAGCATTGGGGTTGGACATGGGGTTCGGGTTCAGCGTTGTGCAGACTGGGGCGGTGGCGCCCACAGCGCGTCGTTAAAGGCTTCCAGCACGGGCTGGAGCTGGCCATTGAAGATTTTGTCGAGGCGGTTGAAGCCGCCGCCTTCGCGTTTGAAGATGAGGTCGGGGTCGTCGAGTGCGGCGCGGTCCACCAGCAGGTTGGCTTTGGTCTGGGCGGCAATGCGTTTGAGCCAGTCGCGCTGCGGGTTGGTCCAGGCAACGCCGCCGGGCGGTTTGGCCAGCAAGTTTTGCAGGGCGTGGTCCACACGCTCGGCGTAGGGGAGCAGGGCATCGCCCACGGCGGCCTGGCGAATATAGCCAATGATGCGGGCGGCAATGTCCTGGTTGCTGAGTTCGCGCCAGGCGGTGGCGAGGCGGGCCTCGGTGTAGCCAGCCTTGTCCAGCGCCAGCACCAGTTCCTTGAGCTGCTGGCGGGTGAGGTCGCGCGGGCGGGTGAGCACGGTCAGCAGCGCGGGCAGTTCGTTGCCGTGGCTTTCGATGAAGGCCTTGAATTCCTTGAGGTAGTCCTCGGGACGGGTGGCCTTGCCGTACCCGCGTTCGACGGTTTTCAGCTGGTCCGGGTGGTCCGAGACGTACATGCCCTGGCCATTGCCTTCGTGCTTGCGGTCGAGGATTTCGCCTAGATCGGGGTGCTGGGCAAACCACTTGGCCAGTTCGTTCAGGGGGAGTGCCCGGACCTTTTTGACGAAGTCATCGGGCGACAGGCCGGCCTTGGTCTCGAAGTCCTGGGCGTCTTTGCCTTTGAGGTGGCGCTTTTTGACCTGGAACTTGGCCAGGAACTGGTCGCGCACCAGTTCGCGGGCCGCGTCGTCGGCCACGGTGAGCAGTTCGCCTTCCAGCTGCGAGAAGCTGAGCTTGGGATTGACCACCACAGGTTTCATGGCGGTCATGTTCCCGATGTTCTCGAACACGCGGACGGCGTCGATGACCCGGAAGTTGTCTTTTGCTTCGCCGTCAAAGTCGCACAGGCGGGTGGCGCGGCCGAGCATCTGGTCAAACAGGATGCGGCTGTTGACCTGGCGCAGGAAGACCAGGTTGCAGATTTCCGGCACATCGATGCCAGTGGTGAGAAGGTCCACCGTGACCGCCACATTGGGCAGGCGCTCGTTTTTGTAGCGACGGATGAGTTCCAGGGGCTTGTCTGCGTCACCGGTAATCTTGATGACGGCGTCGTCTTCCACAGAACCGTATTGGGTTTCGAAGGCCTTCTTAAGAACTTCGACCACCAGATCGGCGTGGCTGCTGCTGACGCAGAAGATCAGCGTCTTGCGGCGCCCGCTGGGGTCCAGCTCCTGGGCCAGGTACTGGCACACCGCTTCGTTGAACGGGCGCGTGATGACCTTGCGGTTGAAGTCCTCGACCTGGAGCTTGATCTCGTCGGGTGCCTTGAAAAGGTCGATCTGGTTCTTGTTGACGTCGTAGACCTTGACGTCTTCGCCCACATGCCAGGTCATGCCGTTGGTGGACAGCTCGGTGTAGAGCTGAATGGGCGGCTCGTAGTCCACCAGGAAGCCGTCGACCACGGCCTCGCGGTAGGTGTACGAGTAGACCGGTGCGCCAAAGATTTCGGTGGTGTGCAGCGCCGGGGTGGCGGTCAGGCCGATCTTGGTGGCGTCGAAGTAGTCCAACACTCGGCGGTATTTGGAGATGTAGTCGTCAAACCCGCGAAAGGCCATTTCGGTGTCGGACATTTCGCGGTCCAGCGTGTAGCCGCGGTGGCATTCGTCGATGACGATGCAGTCGAACTGGTCCACGGTGGGCGGCGCCACGCCATCGGCCGGAAACAGCACCCGTTTCATCATGCCTTGCACGGTGGCCACCTGGACGCCCGTGTCCTCGTCGGGCATCTGCTCGTCCAGTTCCTTGATGCCGAACACGTCTGCAAAGGTCTGCAGGCGTTCCATGCGGGTGTCTTTGAAGGCGTTGGCGGCCTGGATGCCCAGTGCTGAACGGTCTACCAGAAACAGGATGCGGCGGAAGCGTTTGGCCTTGAGCAGGCGATAGATGAGCGCGACGCAGGTTTTGGTTTTTCCGGTGCCGGTGGCCATGGCCAGCAGGATTTCGCGCTGGCCCTGGCTGATGCGGCGTTCGGTTTCCTGGATGGCGGTTTGCTGGTAGTGGCGCAGCGGGAAACCGTAGTTGAAGGCGGTGTTGCTCAGGTCCTGGTCTGCACGGGCTTCGTCACGGGCGAGCAGGACCTGCAGGCCCTGCGGCGAGTACCAACCGTCCAGCGCATGGGCGAGGTTTTCTGGCCGGCGAAGGTCGCAGAACCAGATGCCACTCTTGGTGGCCAGCTGGCGCAGGTAGGGGCGCCCGTTGGTGGCGAACACAAAGGGGATGCGGAACTCACCGCGTTCGCCCCAGTTTTCTTCGTGGAGAAAGGTCTCAGAGCTGGCGCCGAAGGTGCGGCTGTAGCGCTTGCTTTGCTGCAAGGCGGCCGACACGTCTTTGGCCTCGCGTTTGGCTTCCACCACCGCCAGAGGGGTGAGGCCTTGGAACAGCACGTAGTCGGCCGAGTAGCCCTCGCAGGGCCATTCGGCGATGGCGATGTTGCGGCCTCGCTCCGGGCGGGTGCCTTTGCTGTAGCGCAATACTTCGGTGTCGGCTTCCCAGCCAGCCTGGCGCAGCTGTTCGTCGATCAGGCGACGAGTCTGGGATTCGTCCAGCACCACCTGCGAGGCGGCTGCGTTGGCGAACGACAGCAGCTGGGTCTTGTTGAATTGCGGTGCCGCCTTGACTTCGGTCTGCAGGGCTTCAAGGCGCTGGCCGAGTTGTGCCTTGGCTTCTTCGGCCTCGGTGGCGACCTGTTCCCACACCGTGCGCTCTTCGGCCAGGGTGGAGAGTTGGAACTGGGCCTGGGTCAGCTGATTCTGAACCTGCTCGTGCCTGGATTGGTATTCGACCACCGCCTGGCGCAGCTCATCCAGCTGGCTTTTGAGTTCGGTCCCCTCGTCAGCAGGCGGCGCCGGCGGCAGGAACGGGCCGGAGCGGTACTCGGGATTTTTGAATGTGCGGTGGAACCAGAGCACCAATTGCCAGGCGAAACGCAGGGAGGTCAGGGCTTTGGCGTGGTTGCCTTCGAGCGCGTGATTGGCGGCGTTGCCCGCCACCCGAATCTGGTCCAGCAGCTGTTTGATTTCCCGGGGCAGGAAACCATCGGCCTGGAGGCGCCGGATCAGATCGTATTGGGACTCTTCGGCCGAGGTGTACAGGCCGATCCGGGCGGCGACCGACTGGGTCAGCAGTTCGGCGAGCTGGCGAAGCTTGAGCAGACTGGTGTTGGGGTCGTCTGAAAAGTACCGCTCCGCCAGGGCACCGAGGCGCCAGAGCTGCTGCTCATAGGGCTTGAGCAGATCGAAATTGGAACGCTTGCTCCCTTGCATGTTCAGCCGTCGTTTTGTTGGTGAATTCTGCAGACGTTGCAAAACAGATTGCGTCTGAGTTTAGTGGACTCGGCATGGGCGCAATGGGCTGGCGGGCGAGGGGTGAATTCGCCCGGATTGCTGGCGGCTTCTGAGATGCGCGGGAGCAGCGCAGCGCAATTCGATTGCGCTGTGTCCAATCAGGCGAGGGCTTCCGTTCTGACTGTTGGGAACGGGGGAATAGGCTGCTGCAATGGGTGCCATACCCAGTGGCGGACAGGCTGGTCAGAAGCGGAGGATGGTTCCACCGGGCATTCTTCGGTGGTGTCGCTTTCCGTTGCGATGTGCAGCTCGAACGGTTCCCCCAGATCGGTGAGCACGGCGCTGGCCATGCTGGTACCCGCGCACAGGTTGTAGCGAAGGGTCTTCACAAAGCTTCGCCGACAGTTGACCAGGGACCGGACGAGGTGGGCCTCATGGGGGCTGTCCACCGGAATCCACTCCGGTGTGAAAGTGACCAGCGAAAGGGAATCGATGGTGGGGAGGCCCGAATAGCTGACGCAGAAGGTTCCAATCATGACCAGATGGATGGAGTCGAAGGCTCCCCAAAGTGCCAGCTCGCCGGCAAAGCGGCGCTCCAGCTGGCGGAACAAGCGCTCGTCGATGGCGAAGGCTTGATCGGGGACATGTTTGATGACCGCTCTGAAACCGTACCGTGACGGCACGATCTCTTTGACTTCGCCGATCAGTAGCATGAGTTGGCTGGGCTTTCCGGGATGCGCCAAGGCGCTGGTCCATTCGGCGAGGCGGCGGGCATTGATGGGGTCGCGCTGCTCCACAGAAAACACTTCGGGCACATACAGGCGGTTCTGCAGTGCGCTGCCACGCGCGAGCTTGTGTGACGAGGCTGAAAGCAGGTGCCGACGGACGATGGCCCAATTCCGCTTGCCAGCGAACCCGGGGTACCAGTGGGTCAGTTCGGCCTGGTCCCACAGGTAGTGGAGCAGGGCACGCAAACTGAGTTTCTGACCTTGGGATGAGATGCTGGGCGAAGTGCTGGCGGCGGGAGTTTGGGACGATCTGCCGGGCAGTTTGGACAGGGGGAAATCGAGTTTCAATGCCGTTTCACCCGTGGCGGGGTTTTCCACAATGGCGGTGCCGACCAGTTGGCCCAGGCCAGACAGATCGGCAGGCAATTCATAGGAGGGGCATGCAGTGGCATGCAGACTCCCTGTGTTGGGCATTCGCTTGACGATGTACCCATTCATCAAGCGGGCCACGTACATCTCGATGCCGTCTCCCTCCGGGCGACACAGGCAGCGGGGGCGCTGGCGGTTCGTGTAAGCCTCGGCAATGGCTTGGGCGAAATCCGGTGCGTCTTTCACCCAGCGCCGACCACCGATGTCGTACACCATGTGTGGCACATCACCGCTGTGCATGGTGGTGCCGTCATCGCACCGGCGCTGCCCTCTCCCGGGTGCGCTGTTGCTCTTGATTGGGCACCACGGCCGGGCGCTGGGACGGTGCGTTTTTGTCGTAGACCTTGACCTTGAGCGTGTGACCGTCTCGGATGCGCTGCGCCAGCTTTTCGGTGGCAGCCGCCATGATGGCCATACGCTGCTTCTCGGGGACGCGATTGGCAACCAGAATGGCCTCAACGGCAGCCAACACGGCTTTGCGTCCACCGCTTCCACGCCCAGCAGGCTTGTCGCCGGGTGAGCTGCCCTGGCTGGCGTTGGTTTCCCGGCCTGGTTCGATGCGGTTGACTTGGCGCAGCTCGCGTTCTACCTTGAGGCGTTCGAGATCGGCCGGGTTGGGTTCGTAGCCCAGCGTTTTTACGCCGCGAGCGGCGGCCTCCAGCCACACCAGGCGTTTGAAGTCCTCATTGCCTGACACCCGCAGGGAATGCCAGTTACGGGCCTCGGCGACGTCCACCATGGACCGGGCCACAGACGGGCTGTTGGTTTCCGTGGCCAGTCGGAAGGTGGATTCGGTGAAAGCAACACGCGAGGTATCGCCTTTGAACCGGTACTCGGTCAGCCCGATCTTGACGTCACCCACTGTGACCGGAGCCCGTTTGATGAGGTAGCGGTCCAGCAAGGAGGCTTCGAGCTTGGCCACCAAGGCGGCGCGTTCGGCCTGGGCATCTATGCGCGCCGTGGCTTGGGGATCGGTGGTCTCTTGCGCCAGTGGCTCCTTTTGCGTCGAAGGCAGGGGGATGACGTTGGTGGGCGCCTGCTGTGAATTGGGCTCTGGGCTGGAGGTCGCCCTTGGGATGGCTTGTCCGTCGCGTTGGAGGTTTCGTGGTTCTTCGCGTTGCCACTGGCCATCCACCTTGTGTATGAAGGACCTTTGGTCCCTTGCATCCAGCACCACGAAGCGGTTGGCGCCAAGCTGATCGGCTTTGGCCACTATTTCCTGGAGACGGTCACTGCGGTAGGTGAGGTCGGCGAAGGGGTCGCGCAGTTCGTAGCGCTCGACTGGCTCGGGTTCGGGCGTCTGGAACGTCCGGATGGCCACCGGGGCGCGGTTGGCAGGTTCCACCGTGCCGCCCTGGGAGGTTGGGGCATCCGGAATAGGCCGGCTCACTCGTTGGGCGGGGGCATTGTTGTCGTCCATGAAAACCTCCTGTGGTTGGAGCTTGGTGACGGATGGGTCAGGGCTACTGCTGAGCTGTTTGGTGGGCAATGGGCAGGGCGCGGTACACCTCGATCTCGACCCGGCGGTTGAGGTTGCGGCCCTGGGGGTTGCGGTTGTCGGCCAGGTGGTCCCCGCTGGGTTGATGGGTGGTGCGGATTCGGGTGGGGTCCACGCCGGAGGCGACCAGGTAGTCGCGGACCGCGTTGGCTCGGGCCTGAGCGATGCGGCTTTCGGCAGATGTGTCCGCCGTGCCATCGGTGCGCCCTCGCAGCAATACCAGAGGGGCTGCCTTGGCTTCCGCTACCAGCACTGATGCCTCAGCCGTTGGGATGGACACCTGCGTGCTGTTGAAAGCGAAGTGGACGATGCGCAGGCTGTTGGCCGCTGTCTTCTCCTGGATCGACGTCAGCAGTTGCTGACGAGCCGCCATGTGGGCCAACGTGGCGGCCGTGGTCTCGGCCAGGCGGCTGGATTCGGTGGCCAGGATGCGGGTGTTTTGCAGATTGTTCCTGCAGACCTGCAACTCGACGGCCATTTGGGCGTTGGCGGGCCGCTTCTGGGATTCGTCCACTGTGGGTGGCTTGGGCGGCGAGCTGCATGCAACCAGCGTCAAGCTCAGTAGGCCAGTCCATACGAAACGATTGAAAGGGGCGGTCATGGGCGTTCTCCTGTGATCTCCACCTGGGGTCCACCTTCCTCAGCAGGCAGGGGTGGGGCTGTGGTGATTTCATCGGCTGCGTCTTCGTCGGCGGGTTCGATCGAGCCACCACCGTCTTGAACGGCCTTGCTCTGGTCAAAGGGGTCGAGCAGGGCGTCGGCCGCTTTGTCGGCTGGACCGTTCAGCACCTCGGGTGCCAACTGGATGTCATGGGCCAGCGCTTCGAGGTCCAGGGTGTGCGTTTCGGGCGGAAGATCGTCATCGGCGTAACACCAGCGTTGCTGGACCTTCGCCTGGTGCAGATCCATGTTCATCCGGGGCACCGCTGGGGCAGGGCGCAGCCGGGCTTGAAACACCTTGTCCCGGTGGTAGCGGATCTTTTCGCCGAGGATCGGTTTGCAGTTCTCGAAGATCACCACCAGCCGCTCGCGCCCCAGTTCCTTGAACTCCTGCGGCAGCAGCAGGGCGCGGCGTTGCTCACTTTCGTTGCGGCTGACGGTGCTGTGGCCATGACCGCTGAAAGAACGGCTGCGCCCGCGTGAGGTGGCGCGCTCGGTGAAGTGGCCGAGCATGGCGCTGTATTCGTCGGCGTCGCGCTGTTCGCGTGGGGCATACAGAATCTGCAGGCCGTGGTTGGTGGCGAAGGTGCGGGCTTCCTTGTCCCCGTAGACTGCGTCCAGCTGCGACATGGCTTGCACCACCGTGAGCAGGCGCAGGTTGTAGCCAGCCAGGAAGGCCGCTGAGTGGGTGATGACGCCCACGCGGCCCATGGCGGTGAACTCGTCGTTGACTAGCAGGCATTGAAACCGCAGGCTCGGGTCTTGTTCGGGCAGGTGCTGGGTGTTGAGGCTGACCAGCTGCGAGAAGAACAGGTTGAGCAAGGGGCGGGCATTCGCCAGCCGGTGCGGTGGAATGCGCACATAGACCGACATGCGCTGGCGCCGCAGGTCTTCGAGCCGGAAGTCATCAGCGCTCGTGGCGGCATCGACCACCGCATCGGCAAAGATGGTGAGCGGCGCGTGGAAGGTGGCGACCACGCTGGACAGGGTGTTCTCGGAATTGCTCAGCAAGCGCTGCAGCGCATCGACGCACTCCTCGGTGAGTGGTTTGCCTTGCTCGCGGCGCCGGGTGATCTGACTGCCCAGATGGTCTTTCAGCGGCTGGCCTTTGCCCGAAGACTGGCGCAGCATTTCGCCGACGGTGCGCGGCAGCTCGGGGGTTTCCAGCAGCAACAGGCCCAGTCCCAGAAACAGGTTGCGCGCCTGGTCGTTGAAGAAGGCTTCGGACGAAGTGCCGCTGCCGTCATTGGGAAAAAACACCTGGCCAATACCCAGCAGATCGCCGACCCGGTGCAGCGGGCTGGTGCGAACCGCCGTCAGCGGGTTCCAGCGGTGGCTGCGGGCCTGTTCGTCGAACGGTGAGAAGGCGTAGACCGCCTGGCCGTGGGCGGCGCGGTAGCCCGCCGTGATGGCGTGGTTTTCTCCCTTGATGTCGAGCACGACCACGGAGTCGGGCCAGTTGAGCAGGTTGGGAATCACCACGCCCACACCCTTGCCGCTGCGGGTGGGGGCGGACAACATCACTGACAGCTGGCCGGGCAGGGCGAGGTACCGGCCCTTGAATCGCCCGATGAGGATGCTTGGGGTGTCAGGGTGGTTGGTCGAATCAACAAGCCCCGCGCGGGCCACTTCGCCAGCCGAGGCGAAACGCGCGTCGCCATGCAAGGCCCGGCGTGGCCGGGCCGCTGCGATGAGCGCGCCGGGCAGGATGACCAGCAAGCCAGTGCCGGACAGGGCCATGGCGGTGAACAGGCGCTGGCGCAAAACCGCATCGCCGGAAAAGAGCTGCCAGTAGGTGGTGATGCTGCTCCACCGGGCCTGCCTGGGGTCGGCCTTGCTGAGCAGCAGAAACAACACCCCCGAGACATAGACCGCCGCACAGAGCAGGGCAATGGCCACGACCGCGGCAAAGGCGCCAGCGGCAACCCGTCGGCCCAGGGACCAAGCGGTGAAGGGCAAGGCCAATGCTTGGCTCATGATGGCAGCCCCTCGCTCGGTACAGCGCCGGGCTCTTGCAGGGTGCTGGCGCGCAGCGGGATGAGACTGGCAGCATGGTGCCTGCGGCGGGGTTCGTAGGCCACATCGGCGATGAAGCGGCCCCGTTCGTCCCGGTCGAACTGCACGATGACGTCGATCACGATGCGCAGCAGACCTTTGATCTCGTCCATGCGCAGGCCGCCACCCGCGCCGCTTTCGCGGATCATCAGCGACATCTGTTCCAGTGCCAGATCGCAGCTGCCGGCGTGCACGCTGGTGATGCTGCCCGGGTGGCCCGAGGCGGCCAGCCGGATGAACGAGAAGCACTCTTCACCGCGCAACTCGGCCAGGAAGATGCGGTCGGGCTTCATGCGCAGGCAGGCTTCGAGCAAAGACTTGGCGGTGACCCGGGCCGTGCCCTGGGCGTCCTTGCTGTAGAACAGGTGGACCACGTTGGGGTGGTTGGGTAAGGTGAGTTCGGCCGTGTCCTGGATGGTGATCAGGCGCTCGTGTTTCGGCACCTCTTCGACCAGCCCTTTCATGAAGGTGGTCTTGCCTGAGCCGGTTTTGCCGCTGACCACGATGGTTCGGTGGTGGCGCACGGCCAGGCGCATGAAATCGGCGTATCGGCCAGCGGCTTTCAAGGCCAGCAACTCGCGCTCGAAGGGCTGCAGGCCATCGTTGTGTTCCGGGTTCGGTGCGGCGGCCTTTTCGCCCACGCGGCCGAACAAGCCGTCTTGCTCGAAGTCGCTCAGCCGAAGCACCACATTCGAGGGCTTGCGGATGGTGATGGACACAGTGCCGCGTGGCACAGCGGGCGGTATGGCGAACTGGATGCGCTCGCCGGTGGGCAGCGTGGCCGACAGCAGCGGGCGTTCTTGGTTGATCTGCTGGTCGCAGTAGGTGGCCAGCGCCGTGGCCAGGGACAGGCAACGCTCCTGCGTCATGGCCGGTGCGTTGACCGCTTGCCAACCATGGACTGTTTCCACCTGCAGCTCGCCGGGGCGGTTCACACAGACCTCCAGCACGCCTGGAGCATCCAGCTGTTCGCGGAGCGGGCGCAGGAACTCCACCACCGAGGTGGCATCGCCGCACCAGCCGTCGCGCGGGTCTTCTTCAATGCCGGGCAGGGTGTTCATCGCCTTCACCTTTCCCGCGGCTGGAGTTCGTAGACCGAGGAAAAGTCCACGTCGCGGGCGACGTAGATGCCGACGATGCCGCCCTGGTTCTGGTACAGCAGGGGAGGGATGTTGATGGTGCTGTCCAGCACCTTCTCGGCCAGCTTGCTGGTGTTGTCGGTGGTGGATGGCAGGACGATGGTGTCGGCCTGCTGGTCCTGCGTCTGGTTCTGGATCACCAGCTTGACCGAGTCGTCGATCAGCGAGAGCAGCATGGCGGCACCGATGCGTTCACCCCAGCGGTTGTCCACGAAACCATCAATGCCGGACTCGCCGAGCTGGCCGGTACCAGGCGACTCGATGTCCACCGTCACGCCGTGGGGTGTTCGCACCCGGGTCCACAACACCGGGATTCGGACCATGCCGGGGCGGACCGACGAAATGCGGTATTCACCGTCCAGGTGCGAGCCGCGTTCGATCAGCAGCACGCGCCCGTTGTCGCCGTACACGTTGCGCTGGACCTGGCAGCCCACCAGGCCTGACGTGGCACTGATCACCCTGGTTTTGAGGGCGCAGGTGAAGGCCGTGCCCTTGGGTAGCGTGAGGCTGCGGTCGCCCAGCGTGCTGGCTGCAACCTTGGGGGTGGCGGAGCCTTGCAGTTGACCGCCGAACAGGCCCGCAGAAGGCGCAGACAGACCCGCGCCCGGTGAGGCGCCTGCCATAGAGCCGAGGGCGCCGAGGTTGGCCGTATCGCCACCCTGGCCATTGGTCATGGCCGTGCTCTGCGTCAGGTTGTCGAGCAGGCCCTGCAGTTGTCTCTGGTAGGCCTGCAGGTTGCGGCCAGTGTTGGCCACCGGATCTTCCGGGTTCGCCGAGGGGTCGCCAGCAACCGTTGCGTTGGGCAGGCCCGCCGAGCTGGAGTACCCGCCAGGGCGCGAAGACACGATCAGCACCGGCGCATCGTCGGCCGACACGCCTTTGGATGTTGCGGGGCCGGCGCTGCGCACACCAATGGGCTCAGCTACCTCAGGGGTAGGCAGCAAAGCGGGCACACGCGGTGCGGGTGGGGCCGTCATGTCAAGTGCGCGTGTCCCGGCGCTGGCGGCTGAGGGCTTGTCGCGCACCAGCTTGGCGTCTTCGTCCGCTGCAGGTCCGCTGGTGAAATAGCGGTTGATGGCAAAGCCCGCGAACAACACCAGTGTCAGCACCATCATGCCGAGCCCCAGCGCGCCCTTGCGCGACCAGTTGGTACTGCGTGTCGCCGTCACCTGGGGGATGCCGGGTTCACCCGGGAGCGGGGTGATGGTGTTGCCGTCCGCAGGCTCCGAGGTGGACGGGTTGTAGGCGTTGGCTTGATCGTTCATGGCCTGACTCCGGTGGGACGGTTGTCGAGAGAGGCGTTGGTGGCCTTTAGCACCCGCTGCACACCTGGGACGGTGGTCGCTCCTTCCGCCGGTGTGCCATCCAGATCGAAGGCCTCGTTCCAGATGCCGACGACCGCATTGCCCGCCCGCAGCATCAGCTGCCGGCTGACGCGGTCCACCACCAGCAGGTCGTCTTCCATGCGTGCGTTGACCAGGGTTTCGCTGCCATCGCCGAGCACATGGAAGACCGCGGGCACTTCGCGGTTGCCAGGAAAGCGCAGGTAGGTGAATCGACCGTCGTCGTAGATCAGGGTCGGCACGATGTCTTGCGAGCCCGCGCCTTCGGCCAGCGAATACTGGGTGTTCATCACCGTGGGACTGGCCTGCAGTCGTTCAGCCACCACCTGTTGGGGTGTCGGCTGGGATGGCAAAGGGGGCAGGGTGGCGAGTGCCGCGAGGTCTTTTGCTGACAGGCTAGTGTTGGGCTTGGGTTTTGCCGGCGCCTTGACGGTCAAGCGGTAGACGGGTTGTTGTCGGTCGCCATCGGGCAGGATCACGAAACGCAGCGCATGCGTGCGCCGGTCCGTGACCACAGCCAGGTTGTTGGGTGCAACCGCGCCGGACTTGGCTTTGACGAACAGGTTGCGGCCCCCTGGCTGAGCCGCCACGCACCACACGGCATCGGCCTTGCTGCAATCGCCGCCTTGACCTGCGGCCACCTCGGTGATCACTTCGTCTTGGGCGAGCACCACCAGAGTCACCATGCCCCGTTTGACGGGGACGGTCACCACCGCCGCTGGGTCGTAGACCACGTCGCGCAGGCGCGGGTCGGCTGACTTCGGGTTCGCCTGAGCGAACAGGCTTGTAGCCATTGAGCAGGCAACCAGCAGCGTCAAGACAGTGCGCTTCATGGCCGTGCTCCCGCTGCCTGGGTGTTGATCTCCGGGTCGGACCGGTAGGCGGTGACCACGAAGCCGAAGGGGTTCTCCAGCCGGTCGGCTTCTTTGGCGAGCACCTTGGGCTGGTACTGGTAGACGATGCTGGCCACGTGGCGGGTCGTGACGTCTGGCAGGTTGCGGTCTGTCAGGCGGACCACCTTGTCGTAAGTGACCGTGGCGTCGCTCAGGTTGCCGCTTCGCCCGGAAGCCCGCAGGCGCACCCCCACGATGTTGATGCGCCATTCCTCAGCGGCGCCGATCTTCTTCTGCAGCGCGCCGTCGCCTTCGAACTGCCGGTTGTATTCGGCGAAGACACCCGGCACGGCCATGCGAGCCACCTGGTCAAAGTCGCGCTGCAGGAACATCCAGCTGTAGCTTTCGCGTGCACGCACGAAGGCCGCCAGGTTGTGCTTGTCCAGCGCTTCCATGGCGGGGATGGTTTCCTCGCTCAGCCGCTGCTGGATGGTGGTTTCGCCGGTCACTCGGTCCACCACGATGGGGATCTCCACCACGCGGCGCAGCGGTCCCTGCACGAACACGGCAGCGATACCGATCAGGCCCAGAATCAAACCGGCCACCGCCACCCGCCAGGCCCTGCGCTCCGAGCGTTCGAGCATCAGCGCACGGTCGATCTCCCAGTCGCGGTTCGCGTTGAAAGACGCCGATTCGGCCTCATTCGAGGGAGCCGGGGGATGTTTTGGCCATGCGGCGGCTTTACCTGACAACAGGATGGCACTCATGGGGTTCTCCGGTGGGTCTGGGTGGCGGCGGAACTCAGGCGGGACTCAGCCGGGGCTATGGCAGAAAGTCCGCCACCTTGCCGGTGCGGCCGAGCATTTCGTACTGCCGTTCGCGCTCGCGAGATCGGGCGATGCGCTCTTCGCTGTCGGCCATGCCTTGCAGCATCTGAACTTGCGATACCTCGTGGGCGAGCAAGGCGTTTTCAGCGCCGATGCGGGCTTGGATTTCCAGCACCGACTTCTGATCGGTGGTGGCGTTGATCTGGGTCATCAGAGACTGGATTTGGGTGAGGCGGCCAGCGGCAGCTTTCATCGCGTCCTGCAGCAAGCCCTTCTGCTGATACGGCTGCGCCAGCGCGGCCTGGCACTGGGTGCGTGCGTCGCCTGTGAGATCCATGCAGTTGTAGATCATGCTCACGTCGCGCAGCACCTTGGCCGTGGCGTTGAGCCCGCTGTAGCCCGACGTGTTGACCGCGTTGAGGTAGGTGAAGGCCTCGGTCGGGATGTAGTTCTTCAGCAGTGGGTTGTTGAACACGTCGCCCAGGTTCCGGATACCGTTGATGCTCTCGATCTGGGTTTGCAGTTGTCGAATCTGCTGAATCTGGTTGTTGATCTTGGTGATGTCGTTGATGACCTGCTGCACGGTCTGGACCAGGTTGGCCACGTCGATCACGGGGATGCCGGTGGCTCGTGCGTGGGTGGCGCCCAGAGCAATGAGGACGGCAGCGGCAACTTTGAGGCGGGTTTGCATGGTGAACTCCTTGGTCGGTGGGGTGGTCAGGACCGGCCGCGTTGGGCGGCGAGTTTGTAAGCGGCGGAGCGGGCAGCGCCGACGCTTCGGCGGGCCAGGGACGCGGCGGTATGTGGAAGACCGGCGCCGGCACGGATGACGCCCCCAGCGCTTGCAGCGGCGCTGGCGCTCCGAGCGGACGATGCAGAACGCAGGCCCGAAACCATCATCGCGTTCTGGATCATCTGGATGCCCTGCTGAATGGCGGCACCTCCGGTGAGCGCCGAGGCCAGGCTGGGCGCCTGAAAGCAGATGATGGCCATGAGCACCATGACGACGCAGTACTTCAGGCTTTCCCCGACGACGTTGAACGTCGAGCCCTGGAAGCCGCCGTTGACCTGGACCGTCTGCACAATCGCATCGCCCATGAACGCGCTGATGCCCAGGGCAAAGAAGGCGAACCAGGTCAGTACGACGGCGTTCAGCACCATCGATAACCAGCTGTCGAAAAAGCGTGCTGTGGGGCGCCACGCCAGGCACAAGACGAACAGTGGACCCACGGCGATCACGAACGTCAGGAAGAGCTTGGCCAGCGTGACGACAAAGAGGGCGATGCAAAGAAAGACGACATTGCCGATGGAGCAGACCACGGCAGCGAAGAGCAGGTCGAGCCGCATGATTCCTGCGTCCTTGAGCAGATCGAGCACCAGTTGGCTGGCGCCGTCATTGAAGCTGTCCAGCAGCGCGTAGGGAGAGGAGATCGTGGTGGGGTCAGCGGCAGCCGGCAGAAACGTGGTGGCCACTCCCGTTGCCAGCGCATTGGCGGTGTCGGCCACGTTCGAGATGTAGAACCCCGATTGCAGGGCAAACGCCAGCACCAGGCCGATCTTGAACACCTTCCAGAGAAAGGTGGGTACCGTCTCTGGAACCTCATTGCGCAGAACAGCCCACCCATACAGCGCAACCCAGATCGTCATCGCCGTCAGTGCGATCGGTGCGATCCCGGCCATGAGCGAACCCACAACGCCGAGCACGTAGGTGCTCAGGACCGCATCGAACTGTGAGCCGACCCAGGCAAACATGGGATTTCTCCTCGGCTATTGAACAGCGCTGACAGGGAGGTTTTTCAGACTGACGCATTTCCCCGAAATGTCGGGTTGCGCACACTGCACCCACTGGCCTTTGACTTTCACGATCCACGCGCGTGATCGCTTTTCAGCGCCGTAGGTCGAGGGCCTGCAGGTCGTGGGACGTGCAAAGACTTCGGTGCACTCGACCAGACCCGAATCGCTCTCCAGCATCTTCCAGCCACCCCCAGCGCAGCCAGACTTGGCGGCTGGGCATGGCGAACCCAAAGCCACCGACGGTAGCGGCGGCACCTCCACCTTTTGGGTGCCATCGGTCATGACACGGACCGCCTCATTGCCTTTGACGAACTGGGCCGAGGCGACGCTGGTGGTCAGCGCCAAAGCGATCAGCGCAAACCATTGAATTTGAGATTTCATGGGGCACTCCTTGAAGTACGTGATTTGCGATCCTGAACCTCGCGCAGCAGCTCGGGAAGCCACAGAAACGGATCGTTACCGTGCCGTTCACGAACGGTGTCGAGCAGGGCCACGTTGTCGGTGGTGGCCGAAAGCACGGTGATGAAGTCGTCCATCCCGCTGAGGTCCAATTCGCAGATGGCGCTCCTGTGGCCTTGTTTGACGAGGAAGCGGCGCCCGCCCTGTGCGCCCAGGCTGCGCACGATGCCGAATTCGGCCTCGCTGAGTCCAAAGCCTTCGACGTATTCCTCTCGCACCGCTTCCGGATTGGCTAGGAAAATCTTGGTCACGCTTTGTTCGACCATGGTCCGCCCGATGGGGTGGCGCAGCACATCGGACGGGCTCTGGGTGTCGAAAATGCCCAGGCCGTTTTGCTTGCGGATGGTCTTCTGCTTCTGTTTGGCGAAGTCGCTGAAGATCTCGTGATCCAGCGCTTTCCAGAACTCCGAGATCACGTAGATCAGCCGCTCGCCGTTGACCAGCTCTTCCATCACCTGCAGCAGGTAGAGCATGACCGGCGTTCGCACCTCGGGCAGGTCCAGAAACTCGGTGGTGTCGAAGGCGATCACCGATGCCGCGTCCAGGTCCGCCAACTGGTCGTTGGCTTGGTCGAACACCCAGCCCAAGGCGCCGCCTTCACACCAGCGCCCGAGCCGCTCGTACAAGCTGTTTTCACCCGACTTTGGCAGGTTCTGGCGAACCGTCGAGAAGCGGCGCAGAGCGGTTGGCATGGTGGCCACCGTCTTGACGGCGTCGGCAATCGCGCGCTCATCGGCCGGCAGCAAGGGCAGGGCAGGCGTGGCGATGCAGATGCGGATCAGCTGTTCCCAGAACTGAATGCGCGCTGGCGTGGGGTCTCGCTGCAGCGGGTTCAGGTGGGTGGGCTTGCCCGCTTCGAGGGTGAAGTACCGACCGTTCAAGGCCCGTATCGCAATCTCGCAACCTCGGTCCAGGTCGAACAGCACCAGGCGAGGCGCCGGGTTCCACTTACGGGTGAGCGTGAGCAGGAACATCTCCAGCGTGGTCTTGCCGACGCCGGTGGAGCCGATGATGAGGGTGTTGCCCGGCAGTTTTTTGTCGGCAGAGTCTTCCCCTTCGGGGCTGCTGTGCAGGTTCAGGTAGAAAGGCTGGCCCGATGGTGTGCGCAGCAAGGCCAGCGCTTCTCCCCAAGGGTTGCCGTCGCGCTTGCCCCGGGCAAAGTTGTGGCCGCTGGCCAGGGCCGCAAAGGCGCGAGACGACAGCTTGGCATCGCGCGGGCGCCACTGCCAGTTGCCGGGCATCTGGGCAAACCAGGCGGCATCGGCCACCAAATCCACCGGCGACATCTGCAAGCTGGACGCCTCACCCACAGCCCCAATCGCCTGCGCGGCCCGTCGCCCGGCATCGGCCAGACTGTCTTCTCCTGGAGTACCGAACACCACCAGGCTGTAGTGGTACTCGCCCATGCAGAACTGACCGTCGCCCAGTTCGTTGAGCGCTTCGTCCATGTCGGCGATTTGGCTGGCCACCACGTCGTCGCTGGCAATCAGCTGGTCGCGTTGCAGCTCCAGCGCACGCATGGCTTCGCGCCGGGGCAGTATCGAAAAGCTCTGGGTTTCGATGAACTCGCTGTCTTCATACAGCAGCGAGTTCAGGATGCCAGGCTCCACCGCGTCGGCGTATTCCTTGATGTCCACCAGGGCCGCGCAACGGCGCTGTTCGCCATGGCGCAGTTCCAGCTTGTCGCCACCGAAAGAAAGGCGTGTGGTGGGCAGGGTTCGATACAGCGGCCCTGCGGAAAGGGGCACTGGCCTCCAGCTGCCGTTGACCAGGTAGCCCAGAAACTCGGCCAGTTCGGAGTACCGCCTTGGACCTTGCATGCGCGGCCCCAGCAGTTGAGGGCCAAAGCCGCGCAGCACCCGGTGTAAAAAAGCGGTTCGTTCTTCCATCACGCGAAAGGCTTCGGCATGCGCTGCGGCAATGTCGGTCTTTGAACGCTGGGTCGATTGCAGCGCCCGGCTGAGGCGTGAGGCATTGGGCCGGTAGACGAGCGTCAGGTACAGCTCGTTGCTCATCATGGCGTGCTTGCCCAGCCTGGCCTGGTAGGCCTGTGACAGGTCCCGTGCGAAGCCCGCTTGCAGCGGGTCTTCAAGTCGGTCCTGGATCTTCCGGTGCAGCCGGTGGGTCCACACGGCCCATTGGCCGCCGGCCAGGTTGCGCAGCAGGCTGCACAGGGCTTCATGCCGTTCGGCGATCAGGTGTTCATCAGCGCATTCAAAGGCCACACCGTCGAGCCGCCACACGCGCATGAAATCGCCACCACGTGTGATCACGTCGTGTTCGCTGACCAGCGAGGAGAAAGGCACAAATCGCGTGAGCGGGTTTTCCTTCAGCGCCTGTGCCCAGTGGCGCGGCTGTGGCTGCCCAGCAGCAGGTCTCCCAGGGCGACGACGGGCCGCTCCACTAGATCGGTCAAACATGCCAAACATCGGAGCCTCCCCGGTAGAGCGTGGGTGAGTAGCTGCGCGCACACCAGAACCGCCGGTTGCGGTCGTGCAACTTCAGCTTGAGAGCCACGAAAATCTGTCGGAACCGCTGGTCATCGCGGGCCGTCAACCAGCGCATCCAGAGCAACACCGGTGCAATGGAAAGGACCACACCCAGCGCAAGCCACCAGCTCACCAGAATGCCGCCCCACATGATCAGCAACATGCCGGTACCAAACAGGATCACCAGCGGTACCAGTGGGATGCCCAGCTTCATGGCCGGGCGCGTGGCGCCCTTGTAGATGGCTTCGGCTTGCATGGTCCGCACCTTCGGCCGTCAGCTGACGATGTAGCTGGCGAAGGCCGCCGCCCCGCCCACCAGCGTGCCGCCAATCAGCACATTGGCTACGTCGGCCAGGCGAGCGCCCTGGAAGATCATCTTGAAGCCGGCCCAGATGATCGCGATGGTCACCACCGCAATCGAGATCGTCACCAGAATGGCGTTGACGTTGGTGACCGTGGTGTTGACCTTGTCGAAGCCCTGTGCCCAGCCTTTGGAGGCTGCAGCCAACAGCAGCATGGCGGTTGCGGTGTGAGGCAGGGAAACGAAGAGATGAAAGCGGTTCATGACGGTTCCTTCACGGGGTTGGGTTGGCTGATGGGGAAAGGGTTGCGCGCTGCGGCGACCACCTTGCGCACGTAGCCATGGCGAAAGCCGGTGGTGAAGTTGCCGCTGTAGTAGCAGGAGAGGGCGGCGCGCAGAGCATCCTGCTCTGCTGATGCCCGAGACGACTTGCGTTGCGCCCGCTCGAAACACTCGCTCAACACCGTCTGCATGGCGGCCAGGTTGGAGCAAGGTTCGAAGGCCGATTCCAGCGACAGGCCCAGGCGCCGGAAGTTGCCCAGGTTGATCTGCCCGAGGCCCACGCTGAAGTTGCGGCCAGCAGCCTGCAAAGCCTGCGCAGTGGACAGTGCCTCGGTGCGGTGGCGCGGTTGGCGTTGCAGCGAACCGCCTACGACGCCGATGGCCCAGGGGTTGAAGGCGCTTTCGACGGCGACGAGCGCGTGTGCGGTGGTCAGGTGGACCTGTGGCGCGCAGGCCAAAGCGAGTGCCGCGAAGGTGGAGGTTTCCATGGCGCAGCCCTCACGGACGGGAGCGAAGCCAGGTGGCGTGGTCGTTGTCGTACTGGGTGTCCCAAGTGCCCAGCTGGGACTTCGCGACCGGGCTGAAGTCCGTCACGGTGTCGCCACCCATGTCCCACCAGGTGCGTGTGAACGGCTTGCCGTCGATCGTGACCGTGATCGCCCCGGTGTAATCGCAGGTGTAGATCGGACCGCTCTCGGACTCATGCACCCGGGTGTACTGGGGTGGGCAGTTGCCCGGCGCCCGGGCCCACACATGCCGAGCCGAGTTGCCTGCGCCAGACATCCCGCACGTAGGAAAGGCCTTGCCCCGAGCCAGATCCCGAAGCACCTGCCGGATCGGTGGCACACACTGAGGGACTAACTTCCAGTTCGGTGCCGCAAAGCACAGCAAAACCAGGCAGCCATCGACGGCGCGTGCCGCCGATGGTGCGAGGAGCCCTAAAGTGAGCAACAAGCTGGCGGCTGCGCTCGCCAGAGTTGCTGCCAGGCTTCTCGGCAAGTTTGCCGCTTTCGTGGAACGCCAGCACAGGGTGTCGGCGAGAGGTGGATGGTTCATGGTCAAGTCCTCGGTTCGACGTTGTTCGTGAGGTGGCAGTGCTTGCCGTTTCTCTGAACACCGTGAGGTCAATGTAGGACTTGAACCCCCCTGCGCTGCTGCTGGATTTGGGCTGTTTTCCAGCACATTTGCACCGTGCGCAGTTGATGTCTGCTGGGCGCGCTGAAAAAAAGAAACCCGGCACGAAGGCCGGGCAAATGCAAAGTCGCTGTCACACGACTTTTCAGGGAGGAGGGCCGACTGTTCAGGCCGACCCGGCTGAATTATCGATTCAGGTGGCTCGAAACGTCTACGAATAATTGGGCCTGACGTACAGCGGTACCCCTCACTTGAAGTACGTCACGTCCGCACCACAGGCATGTCTTCCCATCGCGTTGTGTACTGCGGCGTGCGCCGCTCCTGCTTCATTGCCCAACGCCTGCGATCTCCTTCTAGGCCAGAGCTGCCCAGTAGCACCGTGCCCCGGCCATAGCGGCGGTTGAGCCCATCCAGGGCGCCCATCAACCGGCCCTTGTCCCGTCTCTCACCAGGCTCCTCGTCAAGCAGCAGTTCACCCTGGTGCTCCGAAGCCGGTTGCAACGCCATCAGCATCACCCCGGCCTTGGCGTACAGGTAGTCCGGCTTGTAGATGCAGCGCAGGCCGGTCAGGGCAGCATCGGCGATCAGCGAACTGTCTGCGGTGGGTCTTCGTAACGGCACCACGATAGACCGGCTGTACTGAGGATCGGGCCGGAACGGACTGGTCCGCACAAAGGTCAGCACCTGGTTGGCGAGACCTTCTTGGCGCCGCAGCTTCTCGGCCGCCCGGCTGGCGAACTCGCTGACGGCTTCGCTGAGGTCATCCAGTACGGTCACCGGGCGACCAAACGACCGGGTGCAAGCGATTTCCTGTTTGTCTGGTGCCGCGTCTTGCAGATCCACACAGGACTGCCCCTGCAGCTCACGCACCGTGCGCTCCAGCACCACCGACCAACGCTGGCGTACCGTGGCCAGGTCCATGCGGGCGAGGTCAAGCACCGTGTGGATGCCACCCTCTTTGAGCTGTCCCGCAATACGACGACCCACGCCCCAGACTTCCTCGACCGGCGTGGCCGCCAGCACCGCATCCCGTGCTGTTGGTTCCAGTGCGGCAAGGTTGCAGATTTGAGCCAGTTCGGCGAGGTAGCTGCCGGGTTTGCGTTCGGCCGTCTTGGCGACGTGGTTGGCCAGCTTGGCCAGGGTCTTGGTCTGCCCGATGCCGATGCAGCAAGGAATGCCCACCCACTGCAACACCCGCTCGCGGATCACCCGACTGCGTTTGACCAGATCACCCCGGATGCCCGAGAGATCCACAAACGACTCGTCAATGGAGTAGATCTCCTGCCGGTGACCGAGCCCGGCCACCAGGCTCATCATGCGGTCGCTCAGGTCTCCGTACAGTGGGAAGTTGGCCGACAGGGCCACCAAGCCGTGTGATTCGGCCATGTGCCGGATCTTGAACCAGGGCGCACCCATGGCGATGCCCAAGGCCTTGGCCTCGTTGGAGCGGGCAATCGCGCAACCGTCGTTGTTGGAGAGCACCACCACCGGCTTGCCGTTCAGGCTGGGCCGGAACACCCGTTCGCAGGAGACGTAGAAATTGTTGCCATCGACCAGGGCATACAGCGTAGAAGCCATGAAACACTCGCAGAGTAGGTCGGTCAGCTTCAGCGCTTGAACTGCTTAATCGCCGCGATCACCACGCCCCAGACCTCGACCGTTTGGCCTTCGGTGGGCACGATGTCGGCGAAGGTCGGGTTCGCCGCCTTGAGCTTCAGCCGCCCCCCGCGTTGCCAGAGCTGCTTGCAGGTGAAGTCCCCGTCCACCACCGCCACCACAATCTGGCCGTGGCTGGGCTTAATCGCCCGGTCCACCAGCAGCACATCCCCATCGAAGATGCCCGCCTCGCGCATGGACTCACCCCGCACCGTCATGCTGTAGGTCGCTTGAGGGTGCTTGATCAGGTGTTCGAGCACGTCGATGCGTTTGGCTTGGAAATCCTCGGCCGGCGACGGAAAACCCGCCCGAATCCGGGATTCAAGCTGGAAGGCGGGAAGGGCGCATTCGGCCAAGGGCCTCGGTGGGCTGCAGCTTCCTGACGCTGCACCAGGGAACAGGGGTGACAACAGGTGATCTTCTACAATACTGGACATAACAACAGTATAGAAGCCAAGCCCATCCCTTGGGAAATGCTTCACAGAAAACCGGCGCGAATCCGCGCATAGGATGGAATCATGTGCAGTCACTACGAGGGCGTGCGGGACGCCCAGGTCTTGCGAAAGGTGTTCCGGGTGGAGCCACCGGCCGACTTGGGCAAAACCGATCTCTGGCCGGGATACCCCGGCCTGCTGATCCGCCGCCCCAGGGAGAAGGACTCGGGGGATGACGCTGTACCACATCGGGAAGCGCTACCTGGCCTGTTTGGCTTGGTGCCCCACTGGGCGACCGACCTGAAGATTTGCCGCAGCACCTACAACGCCCGCAGCGAGACGGTGGCCACCAAACCGAGTTTTCGGGAGGCCTGGAAGAGGGCGCAGCACTGCATCATCCCGGCCCAGGCCATCTACGAACCGGACTGGCGCAGCGGCAAGGCCATTCCCACTCGTATCGAACGGTCAGACGGTCGACCCATGGGCATTGCAGGTTTGTGGTCTGCCTGGAAGTCGCCCCAGGGGGAATGGGTGCACAGCTACACCATGCTGACGACCAACGCCGATACCCACCCGCTGATGAATCAGTTTCACAAGCCGACCGACGAGAAACGCATGGTTGTGGTGTTGCCGGAGTCGGTCTATGACGAGTGGCTGGTGGCGACGGCTGAGCGCAGTGAGCAGTTCCTGGTGCCGTTTGCCGCCGAGGGGTTGAGGGTGGGGAGTGAACGAGATTGAAGGAGGGTGGGAGACAGGTTTGCAGCGATTCTCGTCAGCCAAGTCCGACTGGTGAAGGTCCGCTGTGGACATCAAGCGGCCAACAAGGAGTTGGTCATACGGCCGAAGTAGCCGATACCAAGAACTGAATGCGTATTCAGGACATGCCCCACAAAAGCGGCCAAACACGCCTGCTCCTTCGGACGTTGGGCCAGACCTTGTTGCGCGATACTGGAGAAAGTGCAACATTGTGATGTCTGTATTCGGCTCTGCGAAATCATGAAACTTCGCCGCATTCTGGTCGTGGACGACAACGACGACGACCTTTTCTTTGTCCAGATCATCCTGAAGTCAGCCGGGATTGCGAACGACGTGACGCTCATGGAAACCGGGCAGATCGCGCTGGACCACCTGTCCTCGCCACAAGGGCAAGAGGTTGACCTCATCCTTCTGGATATCAACATGCCGGAGATGAGTGGTTTTGAGTTTCTGGATCTGTACCAGCCGTTGTACGACCAAGGGCTTGCACATGCGGCGGTTGTCATGCACAGCTCTTCTTCTGCGCCAGCAGACAGGTCAAGAGCCAGTGCTTATGGCTGCGTCCGGGGCTATGTGGTCAAACCTATCTCCAAGGTCACGGCCCAAAGCCTGGTTCCGCTGGTGACCGGATCGTCCGCTGCAGAGTAGTCGTTCTTGAAAACGGAACTCGCGTTTCACCCATGGCCATCGCGCTCGGCGATAGCGGACTTGCTGCTGGCGTTTGGCTCGGCGTTGGTTCTGGCTCTCGGTTCGATTGCCCTGTCTCTGGGTTCTGGAGGCGTTGCCAGTATCTGGCTGGCCAACGCCGTCGCCATCAGCATTGCCGCCAGTGCGCCTGGAACCAGTCGAACTCCCATTCTGTTGGTGGCCGCGCTGGGGTCACTGATCGCCACGCTGATCAGTGGCAAGCCCTTGATGGGATCACTGGCCTTTTTGCCCGGGAACCTGGTTGAGATGTTGCTGGGCACACATTTGCTGGCTCGTTACAGCCAACTGCAGCGGTTCTCCAGCGATCCAAAGACCTTTCTCAGAATCCTGACCCTGGGTTCCTTGATCCCCCCGCTGGTCGGGGCGCTGGCGGGTTCGCTGCTACTCAGTCTTGTGGGATACGTTGGGTTTTCTGACGCGTGGATGGACTGGTTCATCTCGGCGGCCATCGGCTCCCTGGTCACACTGCCCCTGATGCTGTCCCTGCGCGCGCGCCAATCACTCAAGGGTGTTCGTATCGGCAGTACGCTGCTGACCCTGACCCTGGTGGCCGCGGTCAGCCTGGCCAGCTTTGCGCTGGCACCCAATCCGTTCGGGCTGGTCAGCGTGGTTCTGTTGGTCACGGCGTACCTGCAGCCTCGTCTGGTGGTGTTTGCAGCTGCACCCTTGGTGGTGGTGGCGTTCGCGGTGGCGGTGGGCCATGGCTGGCTTGTTCCTGCTACAGCCGACACGCCACTCGGGCACCTGCTGATGCACATCACGCTGCTTTTGGTGGTCATCCCTCCGCAGGCGGTCGCCGTCATCGTTGCGCGGCAGCGTGCTCTGGACGAAATCCTTGCCGTGGTCGGTGGGCAGGCCAACCAGTTGGCTGCGTTCATCGATATGCAGGGCATATTGCGTTGGGCAAACAAGGCACGGGCGGACTACTGGGGCGTGCCCAACGAACTCAGCATGGGTGAATCCTGGCTGGGCAAGTTGCGTGGCGGCAACTACATCAGTCCCATTCAGCCACTGTTCGAGCAAGCGTTGGCAGGCCAAAAGGTAGATCAGGTCATGTCGGTGGACTTCCCTGTGCGCGGCTTGCGCACCATGGCAGTCCACCTTCAGCCCGCTTTTGACGAAGAATCACATCAGGTTGGCGTCCTGTACACCAGCACCGACGTGACCGACCTCGAAGCATCCCGCAAGCAGTTGGAAGCATTGGCCGGCAGCCTGCAAACCAGCAACCAAGACCTTCAGCATTTCGTCCGTGTGTCCTCACACGACCTGCGTGAGCCACTCAATACCATCGCACAGTTTTCTTCGCTCATCGAGGAGCGTGAAGAGCATGACATGTCGCCGGAGTCCAGAACGTACCTGCGTCACGTCAAGTTGGCTGCCCAGCGCATGGGTGTCTTGCTGGAGGACATACGTCTCTATGTCCAGGTGGACGAGGCTGATCCCGACAAGACGTTCCGTGAGGTGGATCTGGATGAACTCGTTGATGGCGTCGTGGATGCTTTGAGCGAGCGGGTCCAGCAGCAGCGCGCAACGATCCGTTTCACCTCGTTGGGCCGGGCTTGGGGAGATTCGGGGCAGCTTGCCCTCGCTGTCAAGCTTCTGCTGAGCAATGCCCTCAAGTTTGTTCCTGCAGACCGTGCGCCGGACATCAGTATCACGACCACACGAAGCAAGGATCATCTGGCATTGGTGGTGTCAGACAACGGCATCGGCATCGATGCGGACAAGTTGCCACTGTTGGGAGAACCTTTCAAGCGCTTGCACTCACGGCGCGTGTATGAGGGATCGGGCCTCGGGCTTGCGATTTGCAAGCGCATTGCGCGCAAGCATGGGGGGGATCTCAGGATCGACTCCACCCCCCAAGTCGGCAGCCAGTTCACCTTGACGCTTGCGCTGCCGTCCGGCGGCGAAAAACAGTTGCAGACTGAATGACCGGTCTAGGCAACTGCAGTCATTCAGTACCTTGCGCTGAGCGGCTGGATCCAGCCTAGAGCAGGCCGTAAAGGCGGGCGATGCGTACGGCAGTGCGTCTGTCCGGCGCGCCCAGCTTTGCGTTGACGCGCTGAAACCGGCTGTCGATGGTCTTGCCCTCAAGATTCATGGCCGCACCGATCACTTTGCTGCTGTGCCCTGCGGCCTCACAGCGCAAAAGGTGCAGGTCGGCTTCTGTGAGGCTCGTGCCCCGGAGCAGTTCCTCACGCATGGATTTTGCAATCGAGTGATGTAGCTCCATGGCGAGTGCACGTGCCAGTACCCTGACCTTGGGGTAGCTTTCGCCCTCGAACCTCTTGGGATCAGCTGATCCCAGGCACAGGACCCCGACCCTAGAGAGGCCAACTGAGCTGGGAGCAGGTGCGATCAAAGCAGATGCGAAGCCATGCTCTGCAGCTGCGCGGATGAAGGCGCTTTCTTCGGGGGATGAGCAGGTGAGGGAGCTGGCACGGGTGGGCTCCGCGTCGCACGATGCATAGCGCAACCAGGGATCATGTTCGAACCATCGTTGAGCAGCGTACTCCGCGGGCCATGCTGGATCACATGCCCAAAACGATCGAAATGAGGTTCGTGTTGCATCGTCTCGAAGGCAACTCAGGAAGTAGCCTGCATCAGCTCCCAGACCCACAAGGGCCTCGCGAAACAATGAGATCACTTCGCCCGGGGACCTCGCATCTGTCATCAATGGGAGGATCTGAAAAACGCGCGCGTTGTCCCCTCTCGCAGGTCTGCCTGAAGCAGGCTCGATGCGGTCAGGGGTGGATTGCAAATGCAGCATGACCCTGTCGTCCCAGTTTGCTGAACAGCAGGCCATCATCAAAACGCAACGGCTCAACTGCACACCAGCGGTCGAAGCTCTTCACGTCATGAAAGACCATCGTCTGTACCAGCCGCATGCCCGAAGCTTGGCGCTGCGTGCGCTCCATCAGCAGCCCGTAGCGGGTGGCGCGCAGGAGGAAGGTCACGGTGCCATCGTGGTTTGTCAGCAAGGTATCGCCCTCAGCGATGCGCTCCGCATGGCGGTCAGACGTCGATGCGGCAGCGTTGGTGCGCTTCGCGATCAGCGCCAAACGTTTGGAGCCCAGTGGGCGGGCGGGTGCGTCGATAGGATCGATACGACGTTTGACCGAATGGCGTGGCGCAACCGCAGATGCTGACGGCGTCACCTCGGGAAGTTGAAGGTTGTTCATGCCCACTCCTGCAGGTCTGGTTGACCGACAGGCCACGCAGCGATCAAACCGCGTAACCCACACCCCAAGTCTCAACAGACTGGATAGAGGGTAGGGTAGACAAGCGCGGCGCGCGATGTCAAAGGGAATCGGGTCAGGGCGACCAAATCTGCAGCTGGTTCAGTCGGGCTAAACGACGAAGACCCGGTCAATGCAGCTCGTCAAGTTACGGCCGCTGTACTGCTGTGGCTCAAGGCGTTCAGCAAAGAGAACGCGTCATCGGCGCGCTCAACCGGGATGAACAGGTGATCGTGGTGGAAGGCTGCGACCGCGTTGCAGGGGATGCCCGCTTTGGCCAGCGCTGTGGCGATCATGGCCAGAAAGCCGATGGCTTCCAGCGACGAGTGCACGGTGAGCGTGATGAGTTTGGCCTCAAAGATGTAGGGCACCTTGGCCTGAATGGCTTGAGCGCGCTCAACGATGGCCGTCAATCCTTCGGTCTCCCTGAACGTGCAGATGGGGGAGAGGTCCGCAGGGAGGCGATGGTCCTGGAAGGTGCAGTAGACGTAGGTTTCTGGCCGGAGGTCAGGGGCCATCATTTGCTGCAGCCTAACTTGGTCTTTTTCTCCGCTCACTCCGATGTCCTCCTGCACAGGGAAAGGGGGGGGGGTTGGCTTTCGGCGTTGATTATGGGCGGCTGGCATTGACCCGGGGTGTGCACAAGTGCGCAGGTGCACCGCAGAAGGGACTGGTTTAGCTGAATTGACGCGAGGCCAAAGTTCCTAAACCACCGCGCGCTGTTGGGATCTCCTGATACCTTTTGGCGCGGCCTGGGCTTTGTGCTCCGACATACGCTACCGTGCGCTGCGAGGCCGTCCGCAGCCGTACGCCGTGAAGAAGGAGTGTCCATCATGACAACGACTTCGAATGTCCTTTCGGACATGGCCGCGCTTCGATCAGAACTGCGCCAACAGTGTGACCCGCACTGTGAGCTGTTTCGGCTGTCGCCTTGGCGCGCCGTGCTGGACATTGCCTTCGACTGGCTCATCGTCCTCAGCTCGGTGGCGCTGGTCGTTTGGTGGAGCGAGCTGTTCGCGCCACTGGCTGTTGTGTTGATCGCCAACCGCCAACGCGCGCTCGGCAATATCCTCCACGACGCGGGTCATCGGAATCTGTGGCGGGATCGACGGCGAAACGACCTGGTAGCGCGCCTTTTCATCGCGCCCTTGTTGTTCGCAAGCCTGACACGCTACCGCGAAACGCACTTCAAACACCACATGGAACTCGGGACCGACGGGGGTGACCCCGATCTTCTGTTCTTCGCTCGAAGTGGGCCGACGAACTGGTTCTCGATCTACCTGGACCAGGTCTTATCTTTGAATGCCTGGCTGTCGTCGATGGGTGGGCACCTGGTCTCGCGCCAGGTTCGCGCGGCCAGTCAGCTCTACATCCTCGGGTGGTGGCTTGGGGCGGTGGCGTTGTTGTGGGTGGTGGCCGGCCCCGACTTCATGGTCACATTTCTGGTGCTGTGGCTGCTGGCCAGGGCGACGGTATTTCATCTGATCACCACCTTCCGCGAGATGTGCGATCACTTCGGCCTTCAGCCGGGCGGCGTGTTCACCTTTACGCGTGACATGGCTTGCCACGGTGTCTGGCGCTGGTTTATCCACCCGCGCAACAACGGCTACCACCTCACCCATCACCTTCTGCCGGCAGTGCCTTACTACCGACTGCCCGAGGCGCACCGGTTACTCAAAGGGCAAGATTTCTTTCGAGATCGCGGCAAGGTCTGCTGTGCCTACTTCACCGGCGCCGATCCAGTGACTGGCGCCTGGCAGACGCACGGGCGGGTTCCATGAACAGGGCGCTGGGTAGCTTTCAGGTTGCGGCACTTCTGGTTTCGGCCAGCTACGGGATTGGTTTCCTTTTCGGTTCGGGCGAACTGGCACTTTCCCACGGCATGGCGGGCAGCATCTATGGGGTAGCCACCGGCTTTGGCATGCTGGTGTTGGCTGCGTTCGCACGGCAGCTCTGGGCAACTGGGCTTCCAGTCTGGGATCTGTTTGGCCGTGCCTACGGCAAGCAGCTTCAAGGCGTTGTGGCGTTTCTATCATTGATCTGGATGTCGGGCGTGCTGGCCGCCCAGATTCAGGGTGGTGTCGCGGTGCTGGAGTTGTTGGGCCTTGAACAGACACACAGCTACTTGGTGATCTTGCTGTTGATCTACGGCGCATCGCGATTGGATCTGCGGTTCGCATCGGCCTTGTTCGCCATGTGTCTTCTTGCGAGCGCCGCTGTTCTGGTCTACGCGCTGGTCGTTGCCAAAGGCATGGGCGTCTACCTGCAGGCGATTCCCGCTTTTAGCGAAGACCTGTCCACGTTCAGTGCATCTCGCGTGGTGGCCATTTCTTTGGCCGTCGGCTTGCTGGTGTGTACCGGTGCCGACTACCAGCAATTCGTATTGGCCGCGCGCTCACCTTTGGCAGCAGTGGGTGGCTGCGTTCTGGCGGGGCTGCTGCTCTTTGTGATCGCTTTCTTACCGTCGGCCGTGGTGGTCGCCATGCAGGGTGGCGGCATGTTGGGCGACTTGGTGGACACCAAGCAGGTGGTTCCTTGGGTGCTGGGTCAGGTCGCTGGATCGGTGGGGCGGGGCGCTGACAAGTTGATGCTCATCGCCCTGTCCGTGGCAGCGTTGGGTGCAGGCGCAGCGATCTTGCGCGCCATGACGGAAGCGTTGGCGTGCGCCGCTTCTGGCAGTCGTTCGGCGGGTCACCCGATGTTTGCGCTCATTGCCTTGGGGTTGAGCGCGTTGCTGGCCTCACGTGACCAAGGCATTGTGGACACCATGGTGTCCGTCAACGTGATTTACATCGCCAGCATCGGCGTTTGCTTCGCCACCATGGTCTCGGGCATCGTCGTGCCACCGCAGCACGCACGGTGGATCGTGGCGGTTGGCTTCGCAGGTTCAGTCGCCGTGCATCTGGCGGGCTGGTTGGGGCAGTATGGTGAAGACACCGACGTGGTGTCACTGCTGCTCGGATGCTTCTTGTCCGCTGGCACCGCCCTGTGGCTCCGCTTTGTGGCCGGAGGGTGGGCTCGGCGATGGTCCAGTCTGCGCCGTTGATGGCTCGAACCCGACCGAAGGCTCCAGGCTATTTCTGGCCACCTTGACGATCAGGGCAGTGATGTCACTGGCCATTGGTGGTTCGAGGTCCCAGTGGTGCCAGAACAGGTCCACCATCTCTCGCTCATCGGGGCAGACGTCCACGAGCTGCCCCGCTTCCACCAAGGGAGCCGCCTGCCAGCTGGGAATAAGGCCATAGCCAGCGCCCATGGCAACCCCTTCGAGCAAGGCGACGGGCGAGGGCAGGTAGTGTCTGGCGTATCTCTCAACGGCGAACCCAAAATGCCTTTTCAGGAAGTCGTCGTGCAGCGAGTCCTTGCGGTTGAACAACACCGCCGGCGTTGAGAGCACAGCGGGCACTGTGAGCCCGCTTGGAAAGTGCGTGGAGGCGAAGGCTGGCGTCGCATAGCAGCGGTATTCCATGGCGCCCAGGCATTCGGCCAAGAAGCCATCGGCGGGTTTGGCAGATGTCGAAATGCAGCCGATCACATCGCCGCGAG
>Ga0208242_100189_pt1 | contig 73623 bp, 76 predicted proteins | sample SubbioAug_CSW13A_FD_184825 | JGI IMG/M metagenome (GOLD analysis project Ga0208242, IMG submission 184825) | Serpentinite rock and fluid subsurface biosphere microbial communities from McLaughlin Reserve, California, USA - CR12Aug_CSW13A (SPAdes) | ecosystem: Environmental > Terrestrial > Deep... | reverse complement strand
AAAAGATTAAAAAGATTTCGTCTTAGTATTTACATACAACATTCTAAAAACACAACGAAGAGGAGAATACCCACTAATCATGCAGGGTTTCGCCTCTTCGTTTCATCATTAACTGTTAAAGTCGGGAGTATACCATACTCATCATTCATCAATAAATACGAAGGTATTATTTTCAATGGCGACAATATCACCATCCACACATCCTTCAGCCTTAAGTGCTTTATCAACACCCCAACGTTTAAGAAGATAAGCAAAACGTCGTGCTCCTTCTTCAGTTTCAAAGTTTGATTGTCTAAACTTCGCAAGAAGTGCGTCTCCTTCTAGTCTAAATAAGTTAGGACCAATCTTAGAGACTGAATACTTATCTGGTTCAGGAACATAATCATATACAAACTCTTCAATGACAAGCATTGGTTGTTTAGCCTTTTCAACATCTAATATATCCGCAGCACGATAAAGAATAGGATTTAATCCTTCTTGAATTGGTGCAATCATTTCAAATACTTCAATATTAGGATATTTGCTTTTAAAGCGTCTTAAGTTTTCTTGAGCAGCGTCTAGATCCATCTTATTAGCAACCACAATTTGTGGACGATCACTTAAATCGACCACATAGTTTTTGATCTCTTGATTAATAATCTCATAGTCTTCTATTGGATCACGTCCATCTTCCGCTCCCATATCAATGATATGGATAAGTACACGAGTTCGCTCAATATGCTTTAAGAAGTGATGGCCTAATCCTTTACCAAGCGAAGCTCCTTCAATGAGTCCTGGCATATCAGCACATACAAATGAGCGCCCATCACCAACTTGCACAACCCCTAATTTTGGAGTGATAGTTGTGAATGGATATGGTGCAATCTCAGGGCGTGCTGCAGAAATAACTGAGAGAAACGTTGATTTCCCTACCGAAGGAAACCCTAAAAGTCCCACATCAGCTAAGAGCTTTAACTCTACAATAACTTCCTTGCTTTCGCCTAATTCCCCTTTTTCCGCAAAATCGGGAGCAGGATTTCGTGGTGTTTTAAAACGAGCGTTGCCACGTCCTCCTTGTCCACCTTTCGCAATAATTGCTTGGGCATCTTCTTCCACAAGATCAGCAATAAGTTTTCCTGTGGTTTTATCTTTAATAATGGTTCCTAATGGGACTTGAATAATGGTATCTTTTCCTTTTGCCCCATGCATGAGTTTATTCTTACCATTTTCACCAGCTTCAGACTTGATGAGCTTTTGATAGCGTAAATCCAATAATGTTGTTTTGTGGGTATTCACCACAAAAACAACGTTTCCGCCATCACCACCATCGCCTCCATAGGGTCCTCCTAAAGGAACATATTTCTCACGACGATAAGCAACTAATCCATCTCCGCCTTTTCCTGCTTTAATCTGTAATTCGACCTTATCTATAAACATAGTTCACCTTTTAAAAAATCCCCGTGGATAACGGGGATTATGCTTTTGGATAGACTGAAACTTTAGTTTTATCTTTTCCGTAACGTTCAAATTTAACCACTCCATCGATTAATGCGAAGAGTGTGTCATCTCCACCACGGCCCACATTGGAGCCTGGATGAATTTTAGTGCCTCGTTGACGGTATAAGATGGACCCAGCAGTTGCGAATTCGCCGTCAGCTTTTTTAGAACCAAGACGTTTGGAATGGGAATCACGACCGTTTCTCGTGGATCCTACCCCTTTCTTCGAAGCGAAGAATTGCAAATTCAATAGGTATTTCATGGCTTACACCTCCTTATTGTTAATTTTTATGTATTTTGGATGTGCTTGTTCAACAGATTCAAGTTGTGTCAACATCATAGTCATCATGACTTTGAGTGTTTCATCAACATTGTTGAAGATGGAATGCACATATCCATCACGTATGATATCTGAAGTAGCATTTGATTGATACTTTTCAAATGCATTCAATGAGCCAAAGACAATCGCACTTACAGCAGCACATACTAAATCATGACCTGGTTCTCCTGAGTAGGCATGTCCAGAAATCACAAATTCAAGTTTAGGGTGTCGTTTGACTTTGACTTCAATCATTACGCGTTAATCTCTTCAATCACTAAACGAGTGTAAGGTTGGCGATGACCTTGCTTACGGCGTGTGGATCCTTTTTTAGGTTTGTATTTGAAGACGATAATCTTCTTTGCTTTACCTTGTTTTTCAACTTTAGCTTTTACGCTAACGCCTTTAACATATGGACTTCCTACACGAGTTGTGCGGTTTGAGTAAACGAGAACTTTGTCAAAAACTACTTCTTCGCCTTCAGCGACATCAAGTTTTTCAACAAATACCGTTTGACCTACTTCAACTTTAAGTTGTTTACCGCCGGTTTCGATAATTGCGTACATGTTTGCACCTCCTTTATGGTTCTAAGACTCGCCTTGAAGGTGATGATGTGCTCATTCTTGGGACCTTTTAAGTGCGGTTGTAGTCATAGAGACGTACAACATAAGGATTTTAGCACAAAAGCCTCAAAGTATCAACACTTTATGAAAATTGTTAGTGTTTCATTAGGTTTTTAAATGATTTATTCTTACCAACTTCTTAATATTGACAAGTCGTAATCAATTCCATGTGATATAATTATCAAGCATATAAAACTTCCTGGGGGCCAATCAATGGAAAAGAAAAATTTGTCGATTCTACTTTCGTTTCTTGTTTTTTCACAGTTTATTTTAATTTATTCCACCTTTAATCTCAAAGACGAAATTATGAGTTTGCGTCAAGAAAACCAGAGCATGAATAATGTATTGAATAATCGACTTAATCACTCAATCAGTGAAATTGAACGGTTAATTAAAAAAGGTAATAGCCCTATTGAAATTGCTTCAATCTCATATGGCACAATCAAAACAGATGATTTAACGATTGAGGTTAGCTTCATGGTTGTTCCTAAAGAATTGACTCCTACAACAAAAGTCTTCCTTGAATTTAATGATGAAAGAGTTCAATTAGATCGCAATAACTCAGTATTTTCATTAAAAAGAGATTTCTACATATTCTCAGACAATATTTCACCATTAGTTATCATAGAAGACCATGAAAAACAAGTGATTACCCAAGAACCTAAATTAGATATTTATGAACTACGCTATTTTTTCACTCCTGTGGTGCATTTAAACTTTGGTGGTGAATTAAGATTTGTAAATAATAATATCCTAGTCAAAGGTCAAATTAGTACATTTGTACCTAATAGCACAAGCGTATTTAATATAAGTGGATATAAGGTTGTATATTATCTTGATAATGATGTGATTGGTCAACAAGATTTAAGTTATACTCCGATTCAAGGTCACAATGATATTACCTTCAAATTAGAGGATTTTCACTATAAAACAACATCATCAAACAATTCAATATTCTCGATTGTATTGATTACTACAAACAAGTTTGGATTTGAAAACCATCGACTCATTTCACAATCGCGTCAAGATGGAAATAATCATCAATTTTGCTACTCATCATTAATCGAAAATATATACTCCCCAACAAAAGAATTATTATGGCAGTCTAGATATGGCAATACTTTTGAATGCATCATGCCAACCCATCAATAAACTAATATACCTCAATGAGATCATTGAGGCATATTTAATGTATTAATGTCTATATGTTTTCAATTAAATCATATTTAAAAGCTGTGCAATAATAATCGCTATTATAATACTTGGAAGTAAATTGAGCATCTTATACTTCGTGAGTTTTAACATGTTCAATCCTAAGGCAATCACAAGTATATTCCCTACACTGCTGATGATCGTGAGGGTTGTTTCATTGAGCCAAGAAGAAATTCCACTTGCGAATAATGTGAGTGCACCTTGATAAAGAAGTACTGGAATAAATGAAAACAAAACCCCAAATCCTAAAGTGGCTGAAAGCATCATGGCCGCCACAAAGTCTAGAGTTGATTTTGTGAATACAATGATATGATTTTGATTAATCCCACTTTCAATAGAACCAATGATGGCCATTGCCCCTACCACAAATAAAACACTCGCTGTTAAAAAACCATGAATAAATGAGCCATCTTGATCATCAAATTTTAGAATCTTATCAAGGGTGTTTTTAACTTTATCTTCAAACTTGAAGCTTTCACCAATCCACAAACCACAGACAAGACTCAATATAACATAGATTAATGTAATATCAACGACGACACCATCAATCCCAATGACCACCACAATGATTCCAAGAACACTCATAGTGCTATCTAAAAGAGATGCCTTAAGAATTTTTCTTAAACTTAAACCAATTAATGAGGCTACTATAATCGCAACCGCATTGACCACAGGACCAATCATATTTTTCCTTTCATAACACTATCGGTGGATCGAACTGACATGGTTTATTTTGACCATGCTGGAGTGTGAGAATACAACTTTTATAATACTGAAGCCGAGTATCCTCAACACCTTGAAGTCTTGTGATACTTAATTGATGGTTAGCTGCACATGCAAAACACTGAGCAAGAAATGCGCTTCGAAACACAATATAAGCTCGACCCTTGGTTGATAAATGAAGCTTTATTGATTTCATTAACTTGTTTAAATCAAGTGTCTGAGTAAACTTAGCCCTTTGCTTTCCTTCATGTGAGGATGATGTGTGAGCATTGACTTCAAAAAAAGGCGGATTCGATACAATCACATCAAAGCTCTCTTCAAAACGAACATCCTGGATATCACTTGATATTAATGTTACATTTTCAATGTGATTTAATTGCATATTTTGATACGCTAAATCAATAGCTTCTGAATTAATATCGATGCCTACCATCCATTTTGGGTGATATTGCGCTGCTTCAAGTAACAAAACTCCTTGATTGGTCCCAATATCTAAAACTCTATCCCCTTCTCTAATATGCATTGCTTTCAGAAGAGCTGTGGTATCTGAATTCATCTTAAAATGGTGGTTACTTTGAATCAAAGGTATTTTATGAATTGGAGTATAATCCATGATTATTCTTCCTCGCATTCAAAATAGAATACAGATCCTTGACCAATGGTACTATCCACACCAAATCGTAAGTTATGGGCAAGACATATACTTTTCGCAATACTTAATCCAAGCCCGGTACCTTGTTGATTTCTCGCAAAGTTTTTATCAATACGATAATATCGATCCCAAATATTTGGAAGTTCATCTGATAGAATACCTGTACCATGATCTTCAACCTCAATACGCACTTTACCTTTGCGCTTATACGCATTGATTATCACAATATTATCTTCTCCTACGTGGTTTATTGCGTTATTTATAAAATTGAAAAGTACTTGTCCTACTTTAATTTCATCAATCATAACCACTAGCGCTTCGTCCACATTAATCACGAAATTAATCCCAAGAGTTTGAATAGAATGTTCAAATAATGACACAATATATTCAATCCATGACTTTACATGCACTGACTTTAAATTAATAATAAGATTTGGACTATCATATTGGGTAAGCAGTAACATATCACTGACTAAGAGTGATAAATGGTTTACTTCTTTATAGATGATATCCAGATGTTCTTTGCGTTTTTGAGGGTTTTCTTTTGAAAACTCTTGAAGAAGTTCGGTATATGCTTTTATGGTTGTTAATGGTGTTTTGATATCATGCGAGACATTCGCAATCATATCTTTACGTAATGTATCAATGCTTAGGAGTTGCTCCTTCGCAAAGTTTAACGCTTGAGCTAACTCATTGAACTCTTGATATGGAGTAGGTTCAAATTCAAACTTAAAATCCATGCTTGCGAATTTATTCGCACTTTTCACCATTTCAACAACTGGTTTTGAGAGTGATGACGCTATCCAAAACGCCATTAAAGAGGATAATATAAACACCGCAAAGGTTACATACACAAACTGATCTCGAAGAATAACCACTGTCGATTCAGTAGAATCGAGTGGTGAATTCACTAAAAACGTAATATTTTCTTCATTTATTAAAACATTTCGTCCAATAATCAGCATTTCTCGCTCATATCCTACAGGATTAAAAGTTCGATTTAACTCTGTACCCGTCACAATACGTACATCCTTAATAATATTATCAATAAAATTCGGTTCGATTTGAGTCGAGCGATTCAGCATGCAGTTTACACCCAATGCATCCATAAAGAAGATTTGAGTGTTTTCTCGAAATACACTGACACAAACATTGTTATTAACGATAAGTGGTACTAAAGTCTCATTCAATGTGTTATTTAAGTAGGCTTGTTCAATGGCTGAAGAGACACTTCTAACATCATTGGTTTTCATATTGCGATAATATGGTGTTAAGAACACAATTTGTAATACCCAAAGCATGACTAAAATAGCAATCGTCAAAAGCATGAGCGATTGCCATATGGTAACTAATAATCCACGTCCTTTAGAGTTCAAACTTGTATCCTGTTCCTCGTACAGTCACGATTAAATCGCGATATTGTCTTAAATTTTTCCTTAACATTTTCACGTGAGTGTCCACCGTTCGAACTCCACCAATGAAGTGATAATCCCATACTTTTTCAAGTAAAACTTCTCGTGAAATGGCTTGATTTTTATGTTGTAAAAGATAGACAAGTAATTCGAACTCTTTAGGAGTCACGACAATACGTTCTTGATCTATCGTAATGGTTTTACCATCAAAATCAATTACCAGTGTTCCAATAGTTTCAACTTTATTGACATTGACCGAATGACGGTTTAAAACACTTTTCATACGGGCAACAAGTTCTTTAAAAGAAAATGGCTTTACAACGTAATCATCAACACCAAGTTCAAAGCAATAAAGTTTATCAGCTTCTTCAAATCGGGCTGATAAAATGATGATTGGAACATTTGAAAAGGCTTTAATGGCTTTTGTAGCACTAAAACCATCTAATACAGGCATCATTAAATCCATGATGATTAAGTCATAGGAAGTTTGTTGTGCTTTTGCGACTGCTTCTTCCCCATTACTTGCAGTATCTGCTAAGAATCCAAACTCTTTGATGTATTCGACGATCACATCCCTGATGTTGATCTCATCATCAACTATTAGAACTTTTGCCATTAAGACACCTCATCTATTTCTTGTATCAATTTTATGATAAAACTACCTTTTAAATCAACTTGACCTTCTATGATTACAATGGTTTTCTCTTTAATTCCTTGATATTTCTCATATTCAGGGGGCCATAGTATGGCTTCTTTTTTATTCATCTCATCAATGATGCTTACAAATGCCATTTGTTCGCCTCGCTTAGTCTTAATGACCTTCATCGATTCAATCATTACAACACCTTTATAGAACTCCTTCGCATCATTAAGATTTTGGTTTAAATTGAGTTTTTGTTTGAGTTGCACAAGTGGATGCTCGGAAATATAAAATCCTAGCAGCTGCTTCTCTTTATCAAGAAATAAAGCTCTTTCATACTTCACTTCCATATAGCGAGGACGGCTTAAAATACTTGGATCTAAGTTAAGTTGACCATTAACTTCAATCTTAATTAGATTGGCATAGTTTATAGCATCATCCATGGAAGCTAATAGATTGGCTCGATTTTCATCAAATTCATCAAGTGCCCCGGCATAGATTAAATTCTCAATCATCTTTGGACCAATCTTTATTAAGTTAAGCCTTGCAATAGCATCATAGTAATCTTTATAAGCTCCTCTAAAGAGTCGCTCTTGAAGGATTGAATTGATGCTTACACCTCCTAACCCTTTGATGATAGTGAGAGGTAAGCGAACTCCTTGTTCTTCGATAGTGTAATGAGATTGTGAGTGATTTATTGACACAGGAAGTATCTTATATCCTAGTTGCTTAATCTTTTGAAGGTATTCTAGTGTTTTGCTTTCAGATCCTAGTACGCCATTTAGTAGGGCTGTATAAAATTGGAGTGGATAATGAGCTTTCAAATATGCCATTTGATATGAAATGAGTCCATAAGCAACGGAATGGGACTTATTGAAACCATAATTCGCGAATCGCATGATAAGATCAAACATTTGGTTTGCTTGTGCGATCGTTAAGTTGTTTGATAAACATCCTGATAAGAAATCATCTTTGAGTTGGTTAAGAATCGTCTCATTCTTCTTACCAATTGCTTTTCTTAAAATATCGGCTTTTCCTAATGAAAAATTTGCTAAAACCTGGACGGCTTGTAGGATTTGCTCTTGGTAAATCAAAATACCATGAGTAGATTCCACAATCGAATGAATTTGCTTTGGCATATGACTTAAATCGGTTGAAGTTTGACGTGCTTTAAGATATAACGGGATGTTTTCCATAGGACCTGGTCGATAAAGTGCTATCGTCGCAACAATATCATCAAAACAAGTGGGTTTCATCTTCACGATTAAATTTGTCATGCCTTCTGATTCAAGTTGGAATATTCCTGTGGTATCCCCTTGAGCGATAAGGTTCATAGTTTTAGAATCTTGGAGGGGAATAGCATATAGATTTATTTGTGTATTGATTAAGTTTAGTGTATCTTGAATGATTGTAAGATTTTTTAGTCCTAAAAAATCCATTTTGATGAGCCCTAAAGGCTCGAGGTATTCCATAGAATACTGCGTTGAGAGCATCCCATCATCCACCTTCACAAGCGGTAATACTTGTGTAAGAGGTTCACTCGACATGACAACACCTGCTGCATGTTTTGAAATATGGCGTGGACACCCTTCTAATGACGATGCAATCTCAAAAATGACTTTAAAGCGAGGATGTTGATCATAAATCTCCTTAAGTCGCTTAGACTGACTCAGTGCTCCTTTTAAGGTCATTTTAAGTTCATTAGGAATTAACTTAGTCCAAGTGTCAATCTCTCTTAAATCCACATCAAATGCCTTAGAAACGTCTCTAATTGCCATCTTAGGTCCGAAAGTTCCAAATGTTACAATCTGAGCAACATGTTCTTCACCATAAGTTTCATATACATATTGAATAATATCATCGCGACGATGGTCCGCAAAATCAATATCGATATCTGGCATTGAAATTCGCTCTGGATTCAAGAATCGCTCAAATAATAATCCATATGCGATTGGATCAACATGGGTAATGCCTAGACAGTATGAAACTAATGAGCCAGCAGCACTTCCTCGACCTGGTCCTACTGGAATGTCCGCTGATTTCGCGAATCGAATAATATCCCAAATGAGTAAGAAATAATTCTCAAAACCCATTCTTGTGATCATATCAAGTTCATAATTTAGGCGATTTTGATAATGTGGTTCAATCTTACCTCCCATGCGTTTCTCTAATCCTTTTTGACATAAAGAAATGAGATATTGATCTGAAGCAACATTATTAGGTAGTTTAGGTTTTGGGAGTGATGTTTTTTGTTGTAACACAACATTCTCAATGCTTGAAATAATGTTGCTCAGGTTCGGATGAAGTTGTTTTGGGAAAAGTGTTGATAATTCTTCACTGGATCGCAAGTAGGTGTCTCCATTAATTACATTAAGTGGATCATCAACTTTACGACCACTTTGAATGGCCTTCATAGTGCTTAAAACAAGCTGATCTTGAGCATTTTCAAAAGCCATATAAAGAGAAGGAACAAATTGAATAGAGTTTGAAAACTGTGTCCATAACCACTCGTTTCGAGTAGTCCAAAAATCTATATGATAATGCGCAAGAACAACAAAGAAATGCGGAATGTTTTGTCGCAATTCTTCAAAAGCATCCGAAATTAAACTAGCATTCATTTGAATTATTGCATCTTCAAACCAAGAGTGATCACAGTGCACAAAGACAAAAACATCAGATGAAAATGAGATGTCACTGATATCTAAGTTATCCTTGTTTTGCGACGATTTTGTGGATAACTTAGCAATGTGATGATATCCCTTAGTATTTTTGGCGATGAATGATAGTTTGATTGGTTTATGTTCAAAAGAACATGAAAGTGATAAACCGATAATGGGTTTTATTTCATGTTCTTGACAAAGTTTTAGAAATAACGGGACACTATACAAACGATTTTCTTCCACTAGTGCAACATGGGTTTGCTTGCATTTTTTAGCATGTGAAACTACATCATTGACTTTTAATGATGAGTTCATCAATGAGAATGTGCTACGAGTGAAAAGATTAATCATATTACTCCACTATTTGAATGGCAATGACTTCAATGACATCCGCATTAAGATCATTGAATGTTACTTTGATAGTTGTACCTGGTTCAATAAATAAGGCATTGAGATTTAGACTTAGTTTAAAGGAATAGATATCACCAGTATCATCCTTTATGATGACATAAGAATTCCCATCCATAACCACTTGATCTTTACTTAAAACCAGTATGTCTTTCTGATTGGTTGGTTGAATAATCGTATCAATCATGTTAAGTGATGTAAGTCTTTGGACATAGGTTTGGTAAGCTAAATTAACACTTTCAGCAACCCCCACTGCATCGTAGTTTGTGACTGCGACCATCGCATACATTTTTACGAGTTCTTCACGATCCTTTAGTGCAATAAAGTAGGTAGGCACTCCTTCAATATTAATTAATACAGGAAAAGTTGCGATATATCCAAGATGTTGAACTTGCCCTTGAGCCGAGCTCATTGCGGCATATTCATCTGCACCGCCCAGTTGATAAAAGCGTGCCTCTTTAGTACGTAAATTAATAAGTGAAAATCCAACGATGGAGCGGTCTGCTCCAACTGAAGTTAAACCACTATATACGTGTATCTGATCATTGAGCAGAACATAATTATACCCTTCTGTGGTTTGAATCATGTCTTTTTGAGCAAATAAAGTATTAAAAAATCCATTAATGTAATATCCCCAGTTGTCGATTTGACTCCATGCAATTTCAGTTGGTTGAACATGATCGACCCATTGTGGTAAATCAGCAATATCATAATATGCACTAGTTTTGTTCACAGGATCAACAATTATTGCTCCTTGAGCACTTAATCCTCCAAACATTCCAATTTCTGGTGATAAGACTGAAACAACAAAATAAGGTTTGTTTTGATCATCAAGTTCAAAGGCATAAGAGCCTAGAATTTTATCACGATGATTAAATCGAACAAAGCGATAAAGATTGTCGTTAAACAAAGCATTAGGTAATATTTTCATGCCCTCTTGTAAGTTGATTAAGCTTACATCAGAAGGATTGGACACATTCACTTTCACAAATGAGGTAATGCCTTGATTGCGATTATTGAGCCATTTAATAAAATCACGATATTCTAAGTTCGCAACACGATACAATGCATTATTCTGTGAAATGATGGTATATTTCGGGTTGACATAATATTGGGATCCTAAAGATTGAATTGTCCCAATTTGCTTCTCACCAAGTTTTATTGCAGTGGATTTATCCACTACGGGAATCTTATTGAGTGCTATGGATTCAAAACTAGCATCAAACGATACATTCGAGGTGATTTTGATTTGTTGTTGGTATTGTGATGCATTAAGCATTTCTGAACTTAAAAACCCAAATACAACTGTAAAAGCAATTAAACCAATTGAGATTAAATAAGCAAATTTAGTCCAAGTATAAAGTTTGCGACTAATAAATTGAAATAATACAGTCCAAATTGTAATTAAGATCGCAATGAGAATGTATAGCATTGGGTTTCTAAAATTCCAAGCAGGTAGTGTTATATAGTCAATTACAAATAATAATACAAAGACAATCACACTTGTTTTAATCACATGAGTGAGTTGAATTAATGAGTTATTCTTTTTATTTTTCATAGACTTCCTCGGCGTTGATTTTAACGCAACATTCTTCAATGAGCTGGTTCACTTGGGCTAATGATAGATGCTTCACCGCAGCCGCAAGTGGATGACCTCCCCCATTAAATCGATTCGCAATCGTATTAATAACAACTGATTGTGAGCGTAAACTACCATTGTAGAGTGATACTCCATCAACTTCTATTTCAATGAAAATGGCCCACATTCTAAATTCTTTAACTTGTGAAAGCGCAAAGATGTATTCTTTTGCCTTATTGGGATGCATATTGTGTTTTTCAAGCATTTTTCGATCAACTATGACATACGCTAGGCCACATGGACTTCGATGAATGTTAGAGCGTAACTCATTGATGAATTTAAATTCATCTTCTGAGTAATGATATAACTGTGCATGAATATCTGAGAGTTTTATAGGTGATTGTGATAAGTAAGCTGCTGCTTGAAACGTTTTGGATGAAACACTCGGGATAGAAAACATAATTGTATCACTCAATATTCCTGCCATAAGATAGGTTGCGATAACTTCAGGCAGAGGATCGATATAAATGTGGCGAAACATTAAAGTTAAGATTTCACAAGTTGATGAGGCTTGTTCATTGATAAGTAGTAAATCTCCAAAAAGATCATGAATTGGATGATGATCGATTCGAATGATGGTTTTGCATAATTGATATCGTTGATCATCAACACGTTCATGATTAGCCGTGTCACAAATAATTCCTATTGAATCTTGAAACTGCTCATCTTGAAGTGAATCTGATACAGGATAATCCACTCCTTTAACAACTTGATGCAACCCGGTACCATAGATTTTTTTCTCTGGAAACAATAAACGCAAAAAGCTCACAGTTGCCCACTGTGAACCTAGGGCGTCATTGTCAGGATTAATATGACGAAAAACAATAATCGTCTCATAATCCTTAACAAGATCTAAAAATTGGTCCGCAAACTTAATCATTGATGAGATTGAAAGTGTCTTGTGCGATGACTAATTCTTCATTTGTTGGTACTAACCAAATTTGAACTTTAGAGTTAGGTTTTGATAATAAAGTCTCTGCACCTCTAACACGATTATTTAATTCTGTATCAAATTCTATACCTAATGCTTTAGATACTTTAGCAGTTACATCATGACGAACTCCAAAGTCGTTCTCGCCTACTCCACCAGTAAAGACAATCGCATCAACACCACCCATTTGGACAAAATAACTTCCAATGGTATGAGCAATTCTATTAGCATACATTTCACGAGTTAAAATCGCATATGGTTCACCTTCAAGGAAGGCTTTCTCGATATCACGAGCATCAGAAGAAACTTCTGAGACACCTAACATTCCTGATTTTTTGTTTAAAATATCAACGACTTCTTTTGCGGTTTTTCCAGTTTTATCCATAATAAATGTTAAGATCGCCGGGTCGATATCACCAGAGCGAGTTCCCATCATTATACCAGCAAGTGGAGTGAAACCCATTGAAGTATTCACTGATTTACCGTTTGCTACTGCACAGATTGAAGCACCATTTCCTAAATGACAAGTGATGATATTAAGTGTTGTTAATGATTTTCCCATTAACTCTGCAACACGTTTGGAAACAAAGTAGTGAGATGTTCCATGAAATCCATACTTACGGACTTTGTAATTTTTATAGAATTCCATAGGGAGTGGATATAAGAAAATATCTTTTGACATCGTTTGATGAAATGCAGTGTCAAAAATCGCAGCATGTTTAGCATGTGGAAGGGCTTTAGCAAATGAGCGATAACCCACTAAATTCGCTGGATTATGTAACGGAGCAAGATCTGATAATTCATCAATTTTTGCTTCAACTGCTTCATCTATTAAAACTGAATGATTATAGTATTCACCACCATGGACAACACGGTGTCCCACTGCTGTAATATCCTCTAGTGAGCTCACAATCTTCTTGTCAACCAAAACATGAAGTAGCATATTAACTGCTTCTGAGTGAGTTGGAAAAGGTTGCTTAACTACTTCTTTTTTTCCATCAAATTTAAGTTGAAAAATTCCATCTTCTAAACCAATACGCTCGAAAATTCCACTACATAATACCTCTTCTGAAGGCATATTAAATAATTGAAACTTAAGGGATGAACTACCTGCATTTACTGAAATAATTTTTGTCATTTGGGTTCCTCTTTCATAATTTTTTTAATAATGGTGTCGATTTCAGGATTGTTTAATGGTTTAAGTTCTGAAATCAGATTTTGAAGTTTTCTTTCGGTTTCTACAGCTTTAAGTTGTTTTTCCAACTCAATGAGGCGATTTGTTGCCTTGGTCACCGTATCATAAACCGCAGTATGTGAAATGTTTAGAAGTTCACCAATTTCTCGATAAGAAAGATCTTCTTGATAATAGTATACCATAATCTCAAGTTGCTTTTTCGTTAGAAGTGACTCATACCAATCAAGGTACAAATTGATTTTTTCTGACTTTTCAATCATATGAATCACCGAATAAACTCAAGAAATAACTCTCAGGATTAAAAGATTTCAAGTCATCTTCCTTTTCTCCTAATCCTACGAATAGAACTTTAATTCCAAGTTGATCTTTGATGGATAGAACAACTCCACCTTTACTACTTCCATCAAGTTTAGTGAGTATAATACCCCCTACTTCAGTCGCTTCAATAAATTGCTTTGCTTGATTGATTCCGTTCTGTCCTATTGTTGCATCAAGAACTAACCAAATTGCATGTGGAGCACCTGAAATCTCACGATCCATAACCCTAAACATCTTTGATAGTTCATTCATTAAGTTCGTCTTATTGGTAAGTCGTCCTGCGGTATCACAGAGTAGAATATCGATCTGATCTTCTTTTGATTTTCTTAAAGCACTAACTAACACTGAACTTGGATCTTCTTGATAGTTACCATGATAAAATTTAACGTTAACTTTTTCCGACCATAATCTTAATTGATCAATCGCACCAGCTCTAAAAGTATCTGCCGCAACAAGACCAACATTAAGACCTTCTGATTTGTACTTGAATGCTAATTTTGCAATTGAAGTTGTTTTTCCAACCCCATTAACTCCCACAATAAGTATGACTGTAGGATTATCGAGTGCCATCATAACATCAATCGGAGTATCTCCATAAAAATCGATAAGTGTTTGAATCAAAACATTCTTCGCTTCATCTGCAGCACTGACATTGTATTTACGAAGTTCACTCTTAAATAAATCAATGATTTTCGATGCGGTCTCAACACTAACATCGGAAGAAACTAGCGCAAACAAAATATCATCCATCCAATTATCATCCATAACTTTATCAGGCTTAAATAGATCATCAAGCTGAGAGTTTAAATAATCACGACTTTTTTTAAGGCCTTCAAGATACTGTTTTTTATCTTTCTTTATCGAAAATGTTTCCTTAAACTTGTCAAGCCAAGTCATAGTCACCTCCTACTGGTTCAGCAAGTGACATCGCATCAATGAGTCTTACTTGAAGCATATCACTGACTCCATCCTCTGGCATTGTCACACCATAAAGATTATCACACATAGCCATAGTTCCTGGACGATGAGTAATCACGATAAATTGGGTATCTTGCGCAAACCGTTTTAAGTATTTCGCAAATCGCTCAACATTAGCTTGATCAAGTGCAGCTTCAACTTCATCGAAGACACATAATGGAACATGTCGTGTTTTAAGAATAGAGAATAAAACAGATATAGCGATTAAACTCTTCTCTCCTCCTGAAAATAATCGAATATTCTGAATTGTTTTGCCTGGAGGTGCAACATCAATATCAATGCCTGAGTTTAACAAGTCATCTGGATTTTCTAAAACTAGTTTTGCCTTACCTCCACCAAATAACGCCGCAAATACTTCAGGTAAATATTGGTTGATGCTATTAAAGGTGTTAGAGAAACGTTCAATCATGATTTGATCCATTTCGTGGATTAAATCTTCAAGTTGCTTTTTAGCCCTATTGAGTTCACTTAGTTGTTCATTGAGGAATTCATAACGTTCATTGACTGCTTCATACTCAGTAGGGGCATCCATGTTGATATTTCCAAGAGATTGAATTTCAGCACGTAATTTAACTACTTCATCTTGAGCATTTTCTAAGTCATCAATCATTGGTTGTGTTGCAGCATAGTCATATGTCATTGAATAATCACTCGATAATCTTTGAATGGATCCTTCAAGAAGCGTTTGCATTCTTGCTAGTTCAATCTCCACTTTCTTTTCATGTGAACTTATTTCTACATATTCGCGTCGTAAAGAAAGAATGTGCTTATCTTTTCGTTCCAGATCAAATGTTAATCTAATCTTGTTTTCACGTTTTGATTCAATACGTTGACGAATATCATCACGTGCTAAATACTGTTGATTTAGGCTTGTAATCAATGTTTCTTCAAATGATTCATGATGAATTGACTCGTCTTGATTGAGTTGTTCAAACTCATTGAGCAATCGTTCATACTTCGCACGTTTTGCTTCAATAACAGGTTCAATCTGGGCATTTGACAATCTAAGGTTTAATAACGTTTCTTCAAGTTTTTGACGATTTAAAGTATGTTCATCCAACTTATTTGTGACTTCATCTAATTCTTGTTTGAGTTTTTGAATGTTTTCTCTAACTAAAGAAATCTCGTGTTTTGCTTCAATTTGACTGTGATGATCTTTATTCTTACCGCCAGTAATACTGCCACCACGATGAATAATATCGCCTTCTAAAGTTACGATTTTTACGTTTTGTTGTAATAGTTTTGCTAAATGATTGGCATGGTCTAAATTATCGACTACTAAAGTGTTTCCAAGAAATGATTCAGACAGTAATCCTTGAGAAACAAGGTCAACCACAAATTCAGAGGCTAATCCTAAATACCCTTCGGTAGACTTGGCAACAATCAGTTGATCTGAATGTACTGAATAACGTTTTAATACATTTAATGGAATAAATGTTGCGCGACCTGATTCATTACGTTTTAAAAACTTAATGGCATTTTTTGCAGCCTCATCATCTTTGGTTACTATATGATTACTTGCTGCCCCTAGAGCAGTGCTTATAGCAATTTCATAACCAGGTTTTACTTCAAAGCAAGCACTTACAACATCCACAATTCCAATTAAACTATGTTTTGCAGAAATAACTGCACTAACTCCTGCAGAGCTACTAAAAGGTTTATCAATTGTGTTTTGAAGAATAACTTCCTTGTTTTCTAATCGACTCAATCGACTCTTAGTTAACTCACTTTGTGCTTGTAAATCAACCCAATTTCGATTTAGTTCTTGAATTGCTCGAGAAGTTTCTTGTATCTCAGACATAATCTGTTCTTTACGGGAAACACGATCTTCATATTCGATTTTTGAATCACTTAGTAGTAATTTAACTTGTTCAAGTTTTTCTTCATCACTACCTGTTTCTAATATGTATTTTCGTTTTTCATCGAGTTCAATCTTACGTGTTTCTAAAGTTTGAATTTCATTAATCACATTCATAAGATCTTGTTGCAGTTGAGCTATCTCACGATCGATGATATTGATTTGTGACTTAACTTGTTGAATATGCGTCTCTTCGACACTAATATGAGTAGATTTTAGTGTTGTTTGAGTCGATAAATCAAAAAGTTCCTGCTCAAACGTTTCAATATCAGATCGTAATTTTTGAATTTGCTTTACTAATACGGTAATTTCTATTGCTTCTAAACGTGATTTCTTTTCAGTATAAATTTGAGCTTTTTTAGCAGCTCGTCGTAATGGATTCACTTGCTTTTCTAATTCTAGTACAATGTCATTTACACGACTGATATTCTCTTGAGTTCTTGCTAGTTTAGATAATGACTCATTTTTACGCTTTTTATATTTTGCAACTCCGGCTGCTTCTTCAAAAATACTACGACGATCAATTGGCTTTGACTCTGCAAAAGCACTGATATTACCTTGAGAAATCATACTTAACGAATCTTTACCAATTCCACTATCCGCAATTAAGTCAAGAATATCCTTTAATCTAACTGGAGCGTTATTAATAAAGTATTCCCCTGTAGAAGAATGACGGTGATATTTACGTGCAATACTGACTTCATCAAAATCTATAGGAAGAGAGCGTCTGGAGTTATCAAAAATAAGTGTAACAGAGGCAATGTTCACCATTTTTCTTTTAGCACTTCCGTTAAAAATAACATCACTCATCGTTTCTGATCGAAGTGACTTTGTTGATTGCTCGCCTAAAACCCAACGAATGGCTTCTGCAATGTTACTTTTGCCACAACCATTTGGTCCAACAACTCCAGTAATGTTACTTTCGAAGTTGATGATTTTTTTATCCGCAAAGGACTTAAATCCTTGTATCTCGATTTTTTTTAAAAACATTGTGGCCTCCACTTAACGCAATTTATTATACCTTAAAATAGACTCTACAAAATATAGAATATTACTTTTCTTTACTCTTAAGAATAACTGTTTGATGAGGAAATGCAATCTCGATATCTTTTTCATCAAATCGTTTCTTAATATTCTCTCTTAAGTCGGCCATCAGTTTAAAACTGTCTGGTGCATTTTGAGCCCATAATGCCATTCTTAAATCGACACTTGAATTATTAAGATTCGCAACCACAACATTCACTAGTGGAACTCCATTTTTAATATCTTCATCGTTTCGAGTATCTAAAAGATTCGGATGTTTTGTCGCCTCGTCAATCATAATAGAGCGTGCAACATCAATATCACTATCATATGAAATTCCAACTAAAAAGAAATTACATATTTTGTTATCAATAATATCTCTATTTTCAATCACAGATGAATTAATAATGTTATTAGGAACAATAACTCGATTGTTCTCAAAAGTACGAATAACGGTATGACGCAATGTGATATCTTCAACTCGACCAGTTATATTAATGGATGGAATATTGATGAGTTCATCCACAGAAAAAGGTCTAAATAATGAAAGAAAAACACCAGCAATGAGATTCGAGAAAGCTTCTTGTGCCGCAAACCCTAAAATCAATACCGCTACACCACTACCGGCGAGTAATGAAACCGCAAATTGGTTCAAAAGATTAATCTGAGAAATGATGACAAAAATAAAAAAGATATAAATAGCACTGCTTAACAATCTTGTTAAGAATTTTGCCATAGTTGGATCAATTTTCTTATTTTTAACCATCACTTTGAAATATCGATTTTTAAGTTTAATAAGTACAATCATAACAATAAGAGTAATGATTGTTGATAAAATAAAGGAGATTAGTCCATGTGAAAACCATTCTTCACTCATTTTGTTAACTTGATTTATCCATTCAAACATTCAGTTTCCTCACTTTCAATTATAAATTAATCCGATTATGAAGTACTTTCCCAAGAATTTGAATTTTCTTGGTTTCAATATCCTCAGGAGTATACATAACAGGTTCATATTTTGTATTTTCTGGTTTAAGAATAATATTATTACCTTTGAATAATATTCTCTTAACGGTTGCTTCTTGATCAATGAGCACTACAGCAATCTCACCGTGATTAACACTACTTTGTTTTCTTACAAATAAATCATCTCCTGGGTAAATTCTTGCTTCAATCATCGAATCACCCACAACGCGCAAATAAAAATATTCATGATGAAGATCAGGTAATTCTACATCATATTCCCCTATCCAATTTTCAATAGCTGTAATAGGAGCTCCTCCAGCTACAACCCCCACAATAGGCACTTTACGGCGATGATTTGCTTCCGCTAATAAATCACTAATATTAATCTCAAATAGTTTTGATAAGCGCTCCAAAATGTGGATTGGCGGAACGGCCTGATCCTTTTCCCATTTTTGAATTGTAGTAAAAGATTTATATCCTAAAAAATCAGCCAATTCATCTTGGGACATGTTCTTTTCTTTACGAAATTGTCTTAATCTTTGACCAAGTGACATAATATTTCCTCTTTTGAATATTGTAACATAACTTGAATAATTTTCAAGTTTTTCTCTTGAAACTTGAATTTAATTCAAGTAAACTAAGATTGTAGAGGAGGTGTTATTCATGAAAAAGAAAATTATCCTTCATTGCGATTTGAACTATTTTTATGCGGCTGTTGAAGAATTGCATCAACCTTACACTCGTTCTGTTCCAATGGCTGTGGGCGGAGATAAAGAAAAGCGTCATGGAATTATTCTAGCAAAAAATACATTAGCAAAAAAATATGGTGTGCAGACAGGAGAACCTCTATGGCAAGCTAAACAAAAGTGTCCTAATTTGGTGATTCTTCCAGCACGTTTCTCACTTTATATGAAATTTTCTAAAAAAGTGATGGATATCTATAAACGTTATACCGATTTAATTGAACCTTTTGGGATTGATGAAGCTTGGCTAGATGTAAGTTCATGTGAGCGTTTATATGGTGATGGTCTTGCTATTGCGCAACAAATAAGTCATGACATTAAACAAGAATGTGGACTCACAGTATCCATTGGCGTTAGTGACAACAAAATCTATGCAAAACTTGGATCTGATTATAAGAAACCTGATGCCATTACGGTTCTAGATGACTCCAATATTCACAAGATTATTTACCCTCTCCCTGTGGAAGATTTATTATATGTTGGTCGAGCAACCAAACAAAAATTATATCGTTATGGTATCAAAACTATAGGAGATCTTGCACATACTCCTCTTCAATTTCTAGTAGATCGTTTTGGTAAGTGGGGGCATGTTTTACATCGTTTTTCAAATGGCTTAGAAACTAGTGATGTGAAGCATTTTAGTCATCATAACATTGTTAAATCCATTGGTAACTCTATTACCTCCAAAGTGGATTTGAACTCTCTTAATGATGTTAAAATTGTTGCTACTGTATTGTGTGAGAGTGTTGCATCACGTTTGAAACAACATCAGCTTGCATGTAAAACGATTAGTATTACGATGCGTGATGAAGATCTTCATACCTTTACTCGTCAAATAGGATGTGACGTTCCCACAGATACAAGCGAGGATTTGATTCATTATGCCATGATTTTGTTTACTGAAAACTTTGATTTTTCAAAGCGATATCGCAGTATTGGCGTTCGTGCTGAGCAACTTGTTAATCATGAGGTTGCTTGGCAAATTTCAATGTTTACTTCTGTGGAACATCATCTTCGTTCACGCACGATTGATACGACGATGGATGCCATTCGTAGCCGTTTTGGACACGAAAGCATTCAAAGAGGAATTTCACTTTCTAATCTTTCTTTAAGTGATTTTAATCCTAAAGAAGATCATGTTATATTTCCTTTCGCATACTTTAAGGAGTCTATTTAATGCACCACAAACAATATATTCAAGTGATTGCGTCATTCACTAAAGAAGGTAAAGTCCTTCCTCTTAGCGTAGTGGCAGATAATGGTTTATCTTATCCTATTGATAAAGTGACACAAATTATTAATGCTGCCTCCTTAAAATCTGGAGGAGCAGGAATACGATATACTTGCCATATTGGCGGACATATTCGATACTTATATTTAGAAGATACTCGTTGGTTTATTGAAAAAAAGGAGAATTCATAATGTGTGGTCAATTATTCATTCAAGAAGATTTAATGCTAGCCTATGAAATTGAGAACATTCAAACATTATTTAGACCAAGTGATCATCTTATTCTCACTCAATCACCGAATCTGAATCAGTGGACTCATGCACAATGGGGTTGGCTCCATGATTCATCACAACAACTCATATTGTTCGCACGCCTTGAAAATATCACCAATTCACGTTTGTTCAATGATTCCTATCAACAACGCCGATGCATTATATTAGCATCAGGATACTTTGAATGGGACCAAAGTCGTATAAAACAAAAAATTATAAATAAAGACCATCAACCATTGTTCATTGCTGGCATTCTTGATGAGAACTTAAATCATGTTGCAATCATAACGCATGAAGCACAACCAACACTCGCTTGGGTCCATCATCGTCAACCAATGATATTAAGCCAAGTTGAAGCCCAACGCTTCTTAAATGAACCAATAAAAAATCTTGATTTCCTCAGAAACCAAGATCTAATCGTTGAATCTACGCTACGCCAAGCATCACTTTTTGAATAAGTTTTAATTGAATTTTTTGACGGGCGACATCAATTCCAATGACCTCTACTAATACCGCATCATTGATTTTTAAAACATTATATACAGATTGATGGCTTTCACAATTCATTTGTGACTTATGAATTAAGCCATCATTTTTTAATCCAATATCCACAAAAGCACCAAAATCCACGACGTTTCGAACTGTTCCTTCAAACTGATCGTGAATGCTTACATCCTCAAATTTAAGAATGTCTTGTCTAAGGGTAATTCCCTTAAAATTATCGCGATAATCACGCTGAGGAGCTTTTAAGTTTTCTAATATATCAGCGACAGTATATAAGTCACAATGATGTTCTTGACACCAAGAAACAAGCTCATCTTGAGTTGGATTTAATTCTGGATAAGACGATTGTAGTGAACGTGCGATACTATATGATTCTGGATGAATGAACGTCGCATCAAGAGGATCACTTCCTGAAGGAATACGTAAAAATCCAATGGCTTGTTCATAGGTTTTTGGACCTAATCCTTTGACATCCTTAAGTTGTTCACGTGACGTAAAGCCTTTTAACTCACTGCGTTTAGAGATAATGTTTTTGGCTAAAACCTTACTTAACCCTGAGATATGACTCATTAAATGAACTGAAGCCGTATTAACATCAACGCCTACTTTGTTCACAACCTTCTCGACAACAAAATCAACTTTTTCTTTAAGTTGTTGAGGTGGACAATCATGTTGATACTGACCTACTCCCACACTTTTTGGATCGATTTTAATAAGCTCCGCAAGTGGATCATGAAGTCGACGTGCTATGGAGATAGCTGATCGTAAACTAACATCAAGATCAGGAAATTCTTCTTTTGCTAAAGGACTTGCTGAATACACCGAAGCTCCTGCTTCTGAAACCATTGCGTAACTTAACGATCCATTTGAATACTGAGCTATAAATTCACTGATCAGTTGTTCAGACTCACGTGATGCTGTCCCATTACCACAGGCAATGATTGAGATCTGATATTGATCCACAAACATCTTTAATTTCTTAATGGTGTTTTCACGATCATTTTTAGGTTCAAATGGATATACTGTATCAACTTTCAAACAGTCTCCATATTCATTGATGATTGCAAGTTTACATCCAGTTCGATATGCTGGATCCCATCCTAAGATATTCTTGCCTTTAAGTGGAGGGACAAGCAGAAGTTGCTCTACATTACTTGCAAAAACACTCACTGAATGACTTTGAGCATTTTGAGTTAAATCAGATCGTATTGAGCGAACAATACTTGGATATAAACTCTTTTTTACAGCTTCTTGAGTTCTCGCAATACATTCTTTATGCAATGTAGGATGCGCAAAACTTATAAACTTATGTTTAGTTTGATCAAAAAATTGATCAATATCATAATCAAGACTAATGGTTAGTATTTTTTGATCTTCACCTCGATTTAGTGCCATGATTTGATAAGGTAAAAGCGCATGTAGTCGTTGTTTAAAATCATGATATAACGTATACGTAGAGTCAACATCAAGACCTTCTTTTTTGAGTTTACTAACAAGCCATCCCTTACGTTCAATATCTTTCACTAAAGCACCACGATAAGCTTGTTGATGAATGAGTTCATCCACAATAATGTCACATGCCATTGAAAAAACTTGATCAACATCTTTAAGTTCTTCGGTTAGATATGAATGACATATTTCATTAATTGATGCACTAGAACTTGCTTTCTTAAGCGCATCAGCACATGGTTGAAGTCCTGCCGCAATAGCGAGTGCAGCTTTTGTAAGTTTCTTTTGCTTATATGGTTTATAAATTTCTTCGACTTGACTTAATTTTTCACAACTCATGATACGTTTTGTGAGTTCTTCACTGATTAAACCTTGTTCATCGATAAGGCGAATGACATCTTCTTTGCGTTTAAGGAGTTGTACTTCATACTCATAACTTTGGGCTATGGTTTGAATCATTTCTTCATCTAAACCTTGAGTTGCTTCTTTACGATAACGCGCAATAAAGGCAACTGTGTTGCCTGATTGAAGAAGTGAAAGTGTTTGTTCAACTTGATTAACATTAATATTCAGTAGTTGAGATAAATTAGAAATAATTGATGGATTCACTTAAAAAACTCCTTTTTTGCTTTTTAGAAATTTGCGTTTTAGTTTTGAATAACGCATAACACTCACAAGCCATAACAACCACCCTAAAAGTGTTGCTCCCGCAAGCGCAAAAACATATCGAATATCAATTTCAGAAGTGTCTTCTTCTTGAATGTAAGCTGGAGAAATCACCAAATGAAGTGGGCCACCGACTTCAATAACACTTGATAAAGGAGTAACACTCCAATCCTCTATAAGCATAAGCCCTTCTGAAGTCATGTGATAACCATGAAGTTGTGCATAACTCTCAAGGTTAGTAAGTTGAGTCAATGTAAATGGGATTGGCTTTGAGAATGCCATTTCTTTAAAACGGAAGTTAGTTTGAATGATGAATCCTAAGGCTTGTTGAAAAGCGATGCTTTGATCTTCTTCTACACTTAAATCTAAATCTTTAAGTAGACCAATATCATCTTTAGTTAAAGACCAGTAACCTACCATTGAAGAGGTCGAAACATAGACTCTCATCGCCTTATCTGCACTTAAAAGTGTGTTTAACACATCTTCTTCAACAATCATTCCTTCATAAAAAAATGAAAGAGTTGCTACAGGATATGAATCGATATTCTCTAGTAATTCATTAAGTGAAACAGGATTCATTTGATCTTCTCTAAATAGATTCACATTAACGACTACGACTGTACCATTAAATGAAGTGACTTGAAGAGATAAAAGGTTATCACCAAAATTAAGTGAGTCGACTTCAACTTCACTGATAAATGTTAAATCTGACTCAGGAACGAATAAAATCGTTGGTGACTCAATATTATATGGCAAAACGACTTTATTATCTCTTATAAGATAAATTTCACCATCTATAAGGACATGTTTAATCGTCGTAGAAACATATAGATCGGGGAAATTTCCTTGATGATCAGCTCGAACAATTTTAAAGGTGTAAGTATTTGTAGTGCCCTTCTCAGATTGAACAGAAACGGACACCTCATTTTCACCATCAACTAAATTAACACTTGTATTTGAGGTAACTTTAGAAGAGGATTCATTAAGTTCGATGTTGAGCGATCCTGTTGAAACACTGTTTGGTACAAGCAATATGTTTCGAGTGCTGTCTTCATTCCAAACTAAAACATGCTCTCCGAGGCTTACAGATTTAATTGTTGTATTATCACCACGTAAATCAGGTCGATTTATATTAATGGTATACGTTCGAGTGCTTCCGCTTTCTGAGCGAACATTGAGTGAAAAACGATTACTTCCATATCTAAGTGAAAACGTACCTGTTCCTGTAAGCGTTGACTTGCTATCTGTTCTAACTGCTCCAATCGTAATACTGTCTGCGGTAGTATCTGGCAAGTTGTAATTTAAGGTGCTTGAATTGAAGTTTGATAGATTAGTTCCATTGATTGAAATACTATTTAATGTGTTAATCGTAGAGAGTGGTGCAACAGAGGTTAATGTAATCGAGCGGTTAGGTACACCAATCTCAGTAGTCCCTTGCGTTACAAATGTGTTTGTCATTGAAATTTGACTTGTAGTCCCAATAGCAAATCCTGGTCGTGCTTGAAATTCAACTCTTAAGAAATTAACAGTTCCACTTCTAGGATTTTGAGTCCAAAAACTTGCGTATTTATTGTTTGCAGTGTTAAAAAATGGTGAGGAGCCATCTGAGACTAGATTAGTTGTGTTAACGATTGAAAAGTGATTCGTATTAAAACTGATGATTGATTCGACACCAACAATATTTGTAGCATTTGTTATCGCAAAAGTTAAAGTAAAGCGTGTTCCTGCTGTGACATTTGTATTTCCTGAAATTGATCCAGTAGGAGTATTAGCATAAACATGGGTCGGGGTAAAAACACTAAGTAATATAAGAAACGAAATAAGTATTTTTTTCATGGTTTATTCCAATCCTAGTAGCATTCTATGTAGAATGACCAAATCTGTAATCGATAATCTTCCGTCTTGATTCATATCTCCGATACTTAAAAGTAACGGAGTTTGTGTCTCAAGCTCGAGCAAAATCCGATGTAGTAATACTAAATCTGTAATTGATAATCTTCCATCTTGATTCATATCACCTGGGGCAATCGTGATTAATGCAATATTCATCGTCATATCTTGATTGACTTTATTGAATGTGACTTGATGATTTTCACTTAAAATGACTGAGTTTTGCGAAGTGTTTAAATTCACAGGCAAGACAACGGTTTGAGTTAAATAGGCAGAGCTATACTCAAGAATGACTTCGATTTTGGCTTCTCTTAAATATATATCGGTGATGTTGTAGGATGATGTGAAACCAAAGTTATTTTGATGTAAGTTTACACTATTTGAAGTCGAGGTGGTTGATGTGGCGTTTATGATTTGCTCTTGATCGCCTTGTGTGAGTTTAATCTTTGGAGTCAATATTACTTTTGCGTCAGCTCCCAAGTATGGAATGCTCATCATTCCATGAAGATTCAATACATTATTTTCAATCGTGACTGAATTAATTATCGCTTGAGATGGTTGATCGAGTGCAGAAGCATTAAACAAATGTGGTACACGTGAAATAGTATGATTTATAACACGGTAATTACTAGGTCTAATAAATGCCATACTGTTTGAAAACGGGTAAGGTACTTGAATACCTGAGACTGTATTAGGGAATATCGTATCACGATTATCGTTAAGTGGAAGTAGACTTGGAGTCATAATCCAATCCCCTTGAATTGAAGATGCAATAAACATGCGTTGTTGATTACGCGCAGGAACACTATGCAAAACAGAAGATGTATTTGCTTCTTTATACAATGGTGTGCTCTGAGTATCATTAACCATAATGATTGGGTAATAATTGTAATCAATGAAGTTGAGATATCGATCAATACGGTAAGCCCAACCTGCAATCTTCTGACCCCAATATGGATCAGAGGCATATTTGGTGTTAAATCCATTATTCTTATTGCCAACGACTTGACCAAAATGTCGCCAATCTGTAGGATTCATATACCCTCTTAGGTTTATCCCGGCATGCTCATAAATGGATGATGCAATACTCTCAAACATATAAGCATCTGAAGGGTTCGCATCCTTTGCGCCCCATCCAAAAAGATTGTTTTTATTTAGTGCAAGTGAGCTTGTTCCTCGACCCGATTCATGAAGTGCCATAGCATAGACTAAGATCGCATTCATTCCTAAAAGATGCTGTGCATCCACAAAGTGAACACCCGTTTTATACATGGCACTTCCTTGTGCTCCACTTAAGGTTGTAAACGCAACATTTTCAAGGAAAGCATCAAATTGAGCACCTGTAATGTTGGATGTGGATCTAAAAGGTAAATAGGCAAAATATTGATAATACTCTCCCAATTCTCCATTATTAAGAACAGGTTGTTTCAAATCTAAATCACTATAAAAACGTATGCCATCATAACTGTAATATCGACCATTAGGAAGCCAGGTTGGAGCCGGCCCATAAGTATACGTTCCACGACTATTACCCGAGAAAAAACTAAAGTTTTCATGGAATATTTCTCGTAAACCTTGCGCATTTGTGCTCACTCGATATTCATTAACACGAGGACGAATGGTATAAGGTTGTTCTTGATCTTGACGATTAAGTTGAGTCTCAAGGTAGGTTTTTCCACCTAAAGTGATGGTCCAATTGTTTTCAATGTACTTAATTGGAATAATATCCACTGACGCAATATTCATAAAGCCTACAAAACCTGATACTTCAACACGAATAACCCCTCGCTGATTAAAAGATGTATCACGAGTATATGAGTACAAGGCTGGATCATATCCTGTAGAACCTTCAATGTTGCCATAAATGTCCACATTAACTAAGGTTTGATTAGGATTATAAGAAACTGTTTCGATATAGCGCATATCATAATAAGCTGGCATGTAGGTGCTATCCGATGAAGATGATAGTGATGATGAGCGGAATATATAACCAAGCAAACTATTGGTTGTGCCCTCACGAAGTCTAAATGGATAAGACGTAACAATGGCTCGTGTTGCCGATACAATTTTTAGAGGACTTGGACTCGTTTGATGTGTAATCACTAAATCTGGATACATTGCTTTTGACTCATTCATTGCGATTTGAGCGCTCACAAAAGTGGCATAACATCCAATCACTTCAAATGCATTATGACCAGTAATATTTGAAAGAGAAAAATCAGTATCTAAACAGACCAAATTAGCCTGAACAATAATCCCAGATCTGAAATTAAACATCAATAAAAACGCTAGAATTAATTTCTTCATGAACCTATTTTATCATAATTTTTTCAAAATATCTTTTCTAAAAGACATCAACCTTTAAAGGATGGTATAATGCTTTCATGAAAAATCAAAAACTAATTCAATATACAATAAAAGAAGAGGTCGGTCATTCCACAACCCATGGGGTTATGGCTCTATTTATGCTTTTATTCTTACCTTATGCTTCGATTCGTGCTTATTTACTTCAAGATGCTCAATTAGCCTTTGGAGTCAGCACCTTTATCATTAGTTTGTTTTTTATGTTTCTCATGTCAACGCTATATCATAGTATGGCTCCTGAATCTAAACATAAGAATGTTTTCAAAATCTTAGATCACATTTTTATCTATGTTGCGATTGCAGGAAGTTATACTCCTGTTGCACTATCCATTATTGGTGGAACTTTAGGATGGGTCATTTTCACAGTACAGTGGACGATGGTCATTATTGGCGTTCTTTATAAATCTTTATCAAGAAAGTCACTACCAGCTTTATCATTATTAATCTATATGGTCATGGGTTGGCTCGTAGTCCTCATCTTTCCATATCTTTATCGTCAATCAAACCTAGTGTTTTTAATCCTCATGGCTTTAGGAGGTGTATTATACACCATAGGAGCATTCTTTTATATACAAAAAACAAAGCCATACACTCACTTTGTATGGCACGTATTTGTTAATTTAGCTTCAATTGCTCACTTTGTCGCGATTGTTTTCTTTATCGTTTAATCTTTTAAGTCTGAAATCATAATCTGTGCGTACAATATCACTCAGTGTATATTGAGGATTCCATTTTAGAATGTTGTTTGCTTTATTGGCAACCGCAATTAGTTTTGCAGGATCACCTTCACGTCGCGCTCCAATTTGCACCTCACAAGGTGCAATTTTTTGTACAGCTTCAATGACTTGCTTAACAGAAAAACCTTGTGATGAGCCCAAGTTAAAGATTTCATTTGATTTGTTAGTATGAGTGTATTCTAAACCTAATACATGGGCATACGCTAAATCAGAAACATGAATATAATCACGAACACATGTACCATCTTCAGTAGGATAATCATCTCCAAAAATTGTGATATGAGAGCGTTGTTTTAAAGCTGCCATCACGGTAATCGGTACAATATGAGTAAGTGTCGACTTATCAAGACCTAATCTTAAACTAGGATGAGCTCCCGCAACATTAAAGTATCTAAAAATACAAGTATTAAGTCCATAAGCCTTAGCACTATCTTGAATAACCATTTCCGCTGCCAATTTACTATTTCCATAAGGATTAATAGGTTGACAAACATCCCCTTCTTGACAAAAACCAGTCTTATGATCTCCATAGACAGCAGCGGTAGAAGAAAATATTAGTGTCTTTATGTCTGCTTTTCGCATCGCTTGAATTAATGTAATAACTCCATAAACATTATTGGTGTAGTACTCTAATGGCATCGAAACACTTTCATTCACAATAAGTTTTGCCGCAAAATGCATGATTGCATCAATATTTCCACTTCGCTTTTCAATCTCAAAAACCTGATTTAAAGCAGCTTCATGAGTACAATCGACTTCATAAAATCGCGCTTCATCAAAAAGAAATTCTTTACTTCCAGTTGATAAATTATCAATCACAAAAACATCATGTCCTGCCTTAAGTAATTCAAGGACTGTGTGTGAGCCAATATAACCTGCACCGCCACATACCCCAATTTTCATAACAATACCCCCTATTTTTTATTAATGAAATAAATAAATCCACTTGAAACAATCAACAAAACAACTTGAATAAATGGTTGTGTAAAACTTGGAACAATAGACCACGTCGAACCTACAATCAAACCTAAAATCACATGATAAATAAACTTCGAATACTTTTTAAGAAGTAATGACATGAGTTTAGAACCTAATACTAAACCTACGACCATTCCAACCAATACAACGATTAAGTGAGGAAATACTAATCCACGAATAATATAAGAAAAGATAGCCGAGTAATAACCAATCATGACTAAAAGCATTGAACCACTTACTCCAGGAATAATCATTGTGATGGTGGATAATGATGAAGCAATCAGTAACCCGATGATTTTTGGTAAAGTAAGAATCTCAACATTAATATCTCCTAATGAGCGATCTTGAAAGATAATCATGAGGGAAACTAAAACTGTTGTAGCGATAAATCCAAGGATATTCACTTTATCAAATTCTTTAAAGTGACTCAATTTCGCAATCAAAGGAAAGCTTCCAATGATAATCCCAACAAAGACTGTGTATGTAAGATTAGCATAATTTTCTAAAAGAAATCCCATCACTTGGGCAAACCCTAGAATACCTGTCACAATACCAAGAAACAACACGATGAGAGGAATAATATATTGTTTTAAACGATGAAAGTTTAAAGATAATACTTCCACCATCATTTCATAAACACCAAATACAACCGCCATAGTGCCCCCACTCACACCTGGTATTACATTCGCAACCCCAATAAAGAATCCCGCCAAGAAAGTTTTAAAAGTTTTCATGAAAATATAAGTCTCCATATATCTTGAAATGTCACAAGTACAAACAATGCTAGCATTAAAAATAAACTAATCCCCATCAAATTATGTTCAATTTTTTCAGGAAGTGGTTTTCGTATGATCCATTCGATTCCTGTGATTATGACACGACCTCCATCTAGAATTGGAAGAGGTAATAAATTAAACACTGCAATGTTTACAGAAAGAATGGCTATGAGTGCAAACAAACTGCGTACTCCAGCTTGAGCAGATTGAGCTGTGATGTTGAAAATTCCGACTGGACCACTCACTTGATTTAACCCAATGCCACGAACAAGTAGTCCTAATGAAGCAATGACTTGCAAGAAAGAAGTAATAAAGGCATCAAATCCATACCAAGGAGCTTGAAACCATGGAACTGGTTTAAAGTTTGCTGGAGGTACAAATAATCCAAGATAATATCGCTGATTTGCAGCATCATATTCAGGGGTTATTTCAATCGCAATCATTTGATTATTGCGTTGAATGTTAAAAGTCATCGTATCTCCAATAATTTGGGTGATGTTGATAACATCGTAAAAATCAGTGGGAGTAAACAGTGATCCATCTGGAAGACTAATGGATATAATACGATCATCTTTTTGAAGCCCTACAGACTGTGCAGGTGAATTTTCTACAACACGATCTACAATTGCATCGGGTGGTGTATTAATTCCCCCTTGAGACAAAACTAATCCTGTAAATATCACGATTGCAAGCAAGAAATTAAATGCAATCCCTGCAAGCATGACTAGAATTCGTTTAAAAGGATGGACACCTTTAATAGTACGTTCAAATGGAATGTCCACATCAATACTGTGTTCACTCTCCCCCGCCATGGCCACAAAACCACCAAGTGGAATGGCACGAATTGAATATTGTGTTTCACTTTTTTGCTTAGACCAAACTACTGGACCAAACCCTAAAGAGAATTCTTTACAATAGATATTAAAGGCTTTTGCTACAATAAGATGTCCTAATTCGTGAACAAAAACAATTAAACCTAAGACAAATATAAAGTAAATGACTGACATGAACCCTCCTTTAGAGTTGCTATATAATCATTGTCGCAAGCAAGGTATAGAAGAACATAAAATTAAATAACAAGCTATCAATTCGATCAAGAACTCCACCATGTGATGGAAAGAGATGTCCAAAATCTTTCACTTTGAAATGACGCTTAAATGAAGAGAATGCTAAATCACCAAGCTGTGAGATAAGTGGCATCAGAACACTTGCAATAATGATTAATTCCATTGGAAATCGATTTGGAATAACATAAATGGCATAAAGGAAGGAAACTCCACTGGAGATAATCCACCCACCAATCGCGCCTTCAATGGTTTTATTCGGAGATATGCGCGGGGCTAACTTGTGTTTGCCAAAGAACATCCCGGTAAAATACGCAGCAGTATCGGTAACATAGGTTGATACTGCAACATAAAGTATAGCTAGTGAACCATACGTGCTCACTGTATTAACCCCTTTAACTGACAGCGTAATAATCATTAATAATGTGAATAAGATAGTTGCATCAACAACATCAAACCACTCAAAATACACCGTCAATAAGAACAGGAACAATAAAATGGACACCATTCCTACTAAGAAAAAGCGACTAGTCAGTAATGGTAAAATCAAAATAGTCACGATAACAAAGAAATCCATTTCATTGGGCCATTTATCCTTAAAAAGATTCGTAATCTCAAGGCCACCAATAATCGAAAAAACAAAGACTGCTATTTTAAACAACCATCCTCCATAATACAAAATAGGTAAGAAAACACCTACAAGTATTAATCCAGTGATAATCTTTTGTTTCATCACAGACCTCCATATCTTCGATGACGAGATTCGTATTCTTTTAATGTGTTCTCAAAATCTTGCTGAGTGAATTCAGGCCAATGAAGCGGGCAAAAAACAAGTTCACTATAGGCAAGTTGCCATAAGAGAAAGTTAGAAAGCCTTTTTTCACCACTGGTTCTTATGCATAAATCAACAGCTGGTAAATGAGAAGTATATAAATGGGCTTCTAGTGTTTCTTCATCAATAAGCATATGTGGGTGATGGGAGATGAATTCATTCACCGCATGAACAATCTCTGCTTTAGAACCATAATTAAGTGCTAGAACAAGTTTTAGTCCTTGGTTATGCTTTGTTTTTTCTAATAAATCTGCACAAATTTTGACGGTTGAAGCAGGTAACTTCTCCCACTCTCCAATAAACTCAATACAAATTTGATTATCGAGTAACTCTTGTAAGTATTGATTAAGAAAAACACGGGGTAAGTCCATAATAAACGAAACTTCATTTTCTGGTCTTTTCCAATTTTCAGTTGAAAACGCAAAAAGGGTTAATACCTTAACACCCATTTGATGCGCCTTTATCGCAATATTACGTATATTAATTGCACCATGATAATGTCCATGAGTCCGTTCTTTACCTTGCTGCTTAGCCCACCGACCATTACCATCCATAATTATAGCGACATGTTGTGGTATGCTCATAATTCTCCTTTATTTAAAAGAAACTCACGATTCGTGAGTTTATACCGTCATGATTTCTTTGGTTTTATCTGAAGCAATCGAATCAATAGACTTGATTGTTTCGTCAGTTAATTTTTGAACCTGATCTAATGCTTTTTTCTCAACATCTTCACTGATTTCTTCATCGGCTTTAATATGATCATTAATTTCACGACGAACATTACGAGCTGCTACTTTAGCTTCTTCAGCAAGTTTACTAACTTGTTTTGCGATTTCTTTACGCGTTTCTTGTGTTAATGATGGAACATTTACACGAATTACAATTCCATCATTTTGTGGAGTTAATCCAATATTAGCATTAAAAATCGCTTTTTCAGTATCCTTCAAAACACTATTATCAAAAGGTTTGAATACGAGTTGCTTTCCTTCCACAACATTAATTTGACCAAGTTGAGAAAGAGGTGTTGGCATTCCATAATAATCCACATTAATTTCTGAAATTAATGTAGGATTAGCTCTTCCCGTACGAAGAGTTGATAAAGCGTGATAAAAAGCGTCAACCGTCTTTTTCATTTTATCATGTGCGACATCTAAGTGTTTTTTCATATTATTCTCCTTGTGTGATTCTAGTCCCTATGTTTTCTTGTGAAACAGCTTTTAATATGTTACCATCTTCATTCATATTGAATACAATAACGTCAATGTTGTTGTCCATACACATGGATGTTGCGGTAGAATCCATAACGGCAAGACCATTTTTTAAAACATCCATATAAGATATTATATCGTATTTAGTCGCATCTGCAACCACTTTAGGGTCAGCACTATAGACTCCATCAACTCCATTTTTAGCCATTAAAATAACATCAGCTTTAATTTCACTTGCTCTTAAAGCAGCGGTTGTATCAGTTGAAAAATATGGACTACCAGTGCCTGCTCCGAAAATAACGACTCTTCCTTTTTCTAAATGACGAATTGCACGACGTACAATAAATGGTTCAGCAACTTTACTCATTTCAATGGCTGTTTGAACTCGCGTTTCAACATTATGTTTTTCTAATGCATTTTGAATGGCAATGGCATTAATGACTGTAGCAAGCATTCCCATGTAGTCTGCTTGAACACGATCTATTCCCATACTTTCAGCAACTTTACCTCTTAAGAAGTTACCTCCACCAACTACAATCGCAACTTGAACCCCTTGACTCACAACATCTTTTATTTGTCGAGCAAGAGAAAATAAAATATCAGGATCTAATTGATGTTGCTTTGTTGATAAGGCTTCTCCACTCAGCTTAAGTAAGACTCGTTTATACATAAGTTCTCCTTCTGTTAAAAATGGACACAAAGTGTCCATTATTTTCCAAATGCTTGGTTCATAACCTCTTCAACAAAGTTATCTTCTTTTTTCTCGATACCTTCACCCACTCCATAACGAACAAATGAAACTACAGTAGCATTTGTTTCTTTAAGAACTTGAGCAATTTTCTTATCTTGATCTTTGAAGAATAATTGGTCTACTAAGCACATATCTTGAAGTGATTTTGATAAACGACCTTCAACAATTCCATTAAGAACATTTTCAGGTTTTGATTTTAAAGCATCATCATTCATAGCGATTTCACGTTGAATATCACGCTCTTTACTTACAACATCTTGAGGCATATGATCTCTTGAAATGTAAGTTGGAGACATTGAAGCAACTTGCATAGCCATGTCTTTTGCGACTTCTTGTGATCCACCATGTAAGACAACTAAGGCTGAAGTACGACCACCCACTGTGATTTTCGCATCAGTTTTGTGGACATAATGACCAAAGAAATCAGCGTCAGTTTTTGCTACACGAGCAAAGCGACGTAATGTGATTTTTTCTCCAATCGTTGCAGTAGCGTTAAGAAGAATTTCTTGTAAAGAGACACCATCAACTTGAATATGAAGTGCATCTTCAACACTTACAACATCAGATACTAATAATGCCTTTGTTACTTTGTTAAGTAATTCTAGGAATTGAGCATTACTTGCGACGAAATCTGTTTCTGAGTTTAACTCAACTAAAACAGCTTGATTGCCATCAACAGCAATATTTGTTAAGCCTTCAGCGGCAATACGATCAGCTTTTTTAGCAGCTTTTGAAATTCCTTTTTCACGTAACCAGTCAATCGCGCTATCAATGTTGCCTTCAGTTGCTTCTAAAGCCTTCTTGCAATCCATCATTCCCGCGCCAGTACGCTCACGTAATTCTTTTACTAGACTTGCACTAATCATTGCTTGTTTCCTCACTTGTGACTTTAGGTGCTTCACTTACAACTTCAGTTTTTTCACGTGGTTTGAACTCACGACGTTCTTTATTATCTCTGTTATATCCACCTTCACGGCCATCACGGCTATAAGGTTTACGATTTTCTTGACGTTGACGACGTTCTTCCATGCGAGCCTTACGACGGCGTTCATTTTCTTCATTTTGACGCTCAACGTTAGCTACAACTTCTGCCATAGTAATATCATTATCGGTATCATCTGTGTATGCAGTAGTTAAGACAGCTCCATCGACTGACTCTAATAAAGCATCCGCCATTAATGAAACGATTAAACGAATAGAGCGAATCGCATCATCATTGGCTGGAATACCATAGTCAAGTAAATCAGGATCACAGTTTGTATCCATGAAACCGAAAACAGGGATACCTAATTTCTTAGCTTCTAATACCGCAATAGTATCTTCAGTTGGGTCAACTACGAAGATTGCTTGAGGTAATACCTTCATAAGTTTAATTCCACCAAGGAATGTTTGAAGTCTTAAAACTTCTTTTTGTAATTGGATTTGTTCTTTTTTGGTGTATACATGAATTGAACCAGTCTCAATCATTTTTTCAATTTCAACCATACGTCCAATTGATTTTTGAATAGTTTTGAAGTTTGTTAATAAACCACCTAACCAACGTTGATTAATAAAGAATGAATTTGAGCGTAGTGCTTCTTCAACAACAATGGTCGAAGCTTGTTTCTTAGTTCCAACAAATAGAACTCGTCCTCCATTAGCTCCAATTTCTTTCATCTTATCATAAGCTTTATTAAGATGAACTAAAGTTTGATTCAAATCTAGGATATGGGTTCCAGCGCGTGAAGTATGAATGTATGACTTCATTTTTGGATTCCAACGACGTGTCTGATGTCCAAAGTGGGCTCCAGACTCTAATAATTTTCTCATCGATACAACTGACATATATGTCCTACCTTTCCGTTGTGCCTCCATCGTTTCCAACATCAACAACTCCTAAGGAGCACGGGTTGATGAATCCACGATGTGCGATTCGAGCACTTATGTGCCATCTAATAATTTAACATACTTCCGCTTAAAAGACAACCTTTACTTTACCTTTGGAAAATAATCATGATACTGTGTTTTTAGATATTCAAGACTTACATGAGTATAGATTTGAGTGGTACTTAAATGCTCATGTCCAAGTAAACGTGAAACGGTAAGCAAGTCAGCTCCATGTTCTAATAAATGAGTTGCAAAGGTGTGGCGTAAGATATGAGGATGAAGTTGAAATGGCAGTTTTGCCTGTTCACCAATTTTTTCAATAATATGTTGAATTGAGCGCATTGATAATGGTTGCCCTCTTTGATTCACAAATAAAACGTGATGATTTTGTTTACTCCAAGTCGGTCGAACTTCTTTAATGTAATCTATAAGTTCTTCTTTAAACGCATCATAAAATGGTACGATACGCTCCTTATCCCCTTTCCCGATTACTCTCACAAGATTAGAAGCAAAATCAAAACTATCTATTTTTAATGTAGCAACCTCACTTAAGCGAAGTCCACAGGCATAGAAAAGATGAAATAGACAACGATCTCGTTGCCCTACAAGTGATGAGTCACATGAATTAAGACAATCATTGATTTGTTCAAAGGTTAAGGTTGTGACAATATTCTGTCGCTTCTGTTTTATCTTAATCCTTGAACATGGATTATACTGGATCCACTTCATTCTCATGGCATATTGATAGAAATGTTTAATACTCGAAACTTTTCTCGCGATACTTGAGTTTTCAAGTTTTCTTTCACGAAGTGAAGTTACATAACGCATCATCATATCTTCACTGAGATTCATAATATCAATTTTCATCAACTGAAAATAACTCATCATTTCTGAAACATCTTTAATATAAGCTATACGCGTATGTTCAGATTGAGTATGTTTAGTTCTTAAGTATTGTTCAAATGCTTTTAGATAATCATTCATAGAATGAGCGCACTATCTCGAGTGAGCGCATGGCGAATTTCTCATTTCGCTCTTTAGGACGGTCTTGTTCAGATCGCTCAACAAGCCCAAAATTTGCATTCATGGGGGCAAAATGTTTAGGATCAGCTTGGGATACATAATCAGCCATTGATGTAATCATCGTCAAACGATGCCCTCCTATAAGAGGCTTACCTTCAAGAACATTCATCAAATTTAATGCCGCAAGTAAACCACTGGCTGCCGACTCAACATAACCCTCTACTCCAGTCATTTGACCCGCAAAAAACAAGTCTTCTCTTTTTTTACTTTGATAGTATGAATTAAGTACTGTAGGTGAGTTGATGTATGTGTTACGATGCATCACACCATAACGAACGATATTCGCATTTTCAAGTCCTGGAATACTTTGAATAACTTTCTTTTGATCAGGCCATTTTAAATGGGTCTGAAATCCAACAATATTATATAATGACGCTGCGGCATTATCTTGTCTTAATTGGATCACAGCTTTAAAGCGCTGACCTTCATATTCTAATCCGACCGGTTTTAATGGTCCAAAAAGGAGTGTTTCTTTACCTCTGCGAGCCATTTCTTCAACTGGCATGCATCCTTCAAAATAGATTTCTTTTTCAAACTCTTTTAAAGGCACATTCTCTGATTTAGTGAGTAAATCATAGAAACGCTCATATTCTTCTTCATTCATTCCACAGTTAATATAAGAGGCTTCACCCTTGTCATAACGTGATTTATAGAATGCTTTCGTAAAATCTATTGAATCTTTTTCAATAATCGGTGCAATCGCATCATAAAAATATAATGATTCTTTACCGATAAACTGAGCGATGGATTGAGCTAAAGCATCTCCGGTTAAAGGTCCTGTCGCAATGATTGTAGGTCCATGTGGAATCGAAGAAACCTCATCCACCACCACTTCAACCATAGGATGATGTGATAAATAGTGCGTGATTTCATGTGAAAAACCAACACGATCAACCGCTAAAGCACTTCCTGCTTCCACACGATGTCTATCAGCTGTTTTCATAATCAGTGAATCAAGTAATCGCATTTCTTCTTTTAGTAGTCCCACGGCATTAGTAATTGCATCTGATCGAAAGGAATTAGAACACACAAGTTCCGCAAAATCTGAGGTCACATGAGCAGGTCCAGACGTTTTTGGACGACGCTCAAATAAGCGAACTTGATAACCACGCTTAATTAATTGATACGTTGCTTCACTTCCAGCTAAACCAGCACCGATAACATTAATGATTGGCTTCATTCCTTTCCTCCTTGTTTTTTATCCTTATTAATATAGCGACATTTTGGAAATGAAGAACATGCTTCAAAATCCTTCCCATATCGTGATTTTCGCATGACAAGTGGAGATCCACAATCTGGACACATATTTCCTGTAAATAAAAGAGGTTGCTTTTTAATATAAGTGCATGCTGGATAATTTGAACATCCTACGAAAGTTTTACCATTACGTGATTTACGTTTCACTAAAGGATGTCCACAATCCGGGCATAATTCTTCAATCATCGTCTCTTTATCAAACGTTGAATAATCACATGTTGGAAAACCACTGCAACCTACAAAACGCTCGTTAGTCTTAGTGTAGCGATAAACAAGTGGAAGTCCACATTTTGGACAATCTTCACCAATCTTCTCAGCTTCAATTTTCTCCATTTCCGCATCAGCTTTCTTAAGAAGATTTGAAAAGATATCATAGAACTCTTCTAGATTCTTAAGTGGATCTAATTTCCCTAAGGCGATATCATCAAGTTCTTTTTCAAGTTTGGCGGTATATTTAATATCGATAAAAGTCTTGAAATGTTCTCTTAACTTTTCATCTGTGAGTAGGCCTTGAGCTGTTGGCTTAAATCCTTTTGTTTTGCTTCCATCTTCATTCACAACATACTCAACATATCCTCTAGACACAATCGTTTCGACAATTGAAGCATATGTGGATGGACGACCAATACCATTTAGTTCCATCTCTTTAATTAAAGATGCTTCTGTATATCGACCTGGACCCTTAGTGACATGATCCGTTTTTTCAAGTGAAATAGCTTCAAGTGTTTCATTTTCTGATAGTTTTGGTAATGCCTTATCTTTCCCATTTTCAAAGGTACTATATACTTTTAGGTAACCATCAAAAGTTAAAACAACCCCTGATGCTAAAAAGCGTGCATCGTTTGATGATAAAATGGCTTTGGTTGTAGAAGTTTGTGCATTGGCCATTAATGAAGCTAAAGTGCGGTAATAAATGAAGTTATAGACCTTGAATTCATCACCGGTTAAAAAAGATTTAATCGAATCTGGAGTGTATGAAATCGTGCTCATGCGTATTGCTTCATGAGCATCTTGAATATTGGAATCATCCTGTTTTGATTTCTTAACACTTCCCTTATACTCTTTTCCAAATTCATGTTCAATATGATCAAAAGCTTGCGCTATGAATTGAGGGCTTAAGCGTGTAGAATCTGTTCTCATGTACGTGATTAAACCCACAGTCTCATTTTGTAGTTTAACCCCTTCATATAACCTTTGGGCTATTCTCATGGTTTTTTTGGCTTGGAAGTTATATTTGGTGGCCATTTCTTGTTGAAGTGCTGAGGTTGTTAATGGCATTTTACTTTTTTTAACACCTTTACTTACTTCAAGTGACTCAACCTTCATATTCTTCGAACATGATTTCAAAACATTTAATGCTTCTTGTTCATTATCAAATTCGATTTCTTTACCTTTATCATTCACAAGGATCGCATCAAATCCAATTTTACTTTTCTCAAATTTTGCTGCAATCTTAAAATAGTGTCGTGGCACATGGGCATTAATCTCATTCTCACGATCTACAATCATTTGAAGTGCAACTGATTGTACACGACCTGCACTTTGAGATCTGATTTTTCTTTTTAATAAGGATGATAATTGAAATCCAATTATGCGATCAAGAAATCGACGATTCTCTTGAGAACGTACTAAATCCATATTGACTGTTCGAGGATGATCAATTGCATGAAGCACAGCATCTTTCGTAATCTCATTAAAAGTTACACGATTATCTTGTTTAAGGTCTAGACCTAACAAATCAGCAAGATGCCAAGAAATAGCTTCTCCTTCACGATCTGGGTCTGTCGCAAGATAAACAGCAGAAGCCTTATTGGCGGCTTCTTGTAAAGACTTAACAGTATCTTTTTTATCTTTCAAAATAACGTAATTAGGAATGAATCCTTTATCGATGTCAATCCCAGTACGACCTTTACCTGTAAAAGTTGATAAATCACGGACATGTCCTTTTGAAGACATTACAACATAATCATGTCCTAAGTATTTAGATAAGGTACTTGATTTGGAGGGTGACTCCACAATAACTAATTTTTTCATATTTTTTTCTTTCATATCTTTTATAGTTTGGCGAATTCAATGACATTTGTCAACAACCCAGAGCCATTTTCAATTAAGTGATTGCATATCTCCCCTTGAACATCATTGATTGGATGAGGTATTGACACGATGTTTTTATTGAGTTCAAGTGCAAATTTAACACTATGCATTGTTCCACTTTGTAACAAGCCACTCATCACTAAACACGTATCACTAAGCGCTACTACAATGCGATTGCGATGAATAAAATGTTGAGGAAAGGCTTGAGTTTCAAAAGGATATTCACTAATGACTAGATGATCTTGCTTTAATGTATCATACAATCGTTGATGTATTTTAGGATAGATTCTACCTAAACCATGTCCACAAACCCAGATCGTCTTCATTTGATGCGATAGAGCACATTCATGAGCTAGACCATCAATCCCTTGTGCTCCACCCGAAACTATGGCTAGCTTTGGATTTAAATAATGAAATCCTTCTTTTAGTATTTGTATAGCATAATCTGAAGGATGTCGTGATCCAACAATACTAATGGAAGGATACAACAACCAATCAAGATTTCCTTCATAAAACAACACAAATGGTGGTTGTGTCAAGTGTTTTAAACGAGTTGGGTAACAATCATCAAGAATTGTAATTGCTTTTTGAGTAAGATATGGGGGTTGCATTGGGGGTTCTTCTAAAGCTTTTTTAATTTTATGATATTGGCCATGATGAATAATGGCAAGATGAATGAGATATTGTGAAGTGATCATAATTACTATATGAAAACAAAATAAAAAATCCTTTACTTTTTAAAAGTAAAGGATCTTCGATGAATTGGACTTAAACCATTTTTTTCCATCATTTCTTGATGAAATTTAGTTCCATATCCTTTATGTTGCGCAAAACCATAGGCTGGATAAAGCCGATCATAGGCAAGCATAATATCATCACGAATAACTTTAGCAATGATACTTGCAGCCGCAATACTAATACTTTTACTATCCCCTTTAATCAATGACTCATGAGGGGCAATGAGGGGCATGGCATCTGTAAGTGCGAAGCATTTTGAAGTGTTCGCAATCCATTCCATCGCTTCTTGAGTAGCTCGATATATGTTAAGTGCATCGATGACTTCGACACTGACACCTTTCACAATGATTTGTTTTGCAACGTGTGTGATGATGTCATACGCTGTTGAGCGTTGTTTTGATGATAATTTTTTAGAATCTTTTATAAGCGAGTGATCAAAATAAGGAGGTAGTACAACCCCCACCACAATACATGGACCCGCCATTGGGCCACGACCAACTTCATCAATCCCAATCACTTCAATGGATTGATTCCAATATTCAACATCAATCCATGAGGGAATCATAGGTCATTCTCCCCATTCGTCCTTCTTTAAAATCACGATATAAAGTTAAATAAGCTTCATCCTGTGTTAATGATAATGAATGTTCCTGAATCTTGAGTAAATAGTAATCAATGCAAGATTCAATGCTTAAGGGTTGAGGGCAATCTTGACATAAGTGAGGATAGTGATCAATCATGGTTTTAATTGCATAATGAAGAACCTCTTCGATATTCACAACACTTTCTTTCATAGAATGACATAAAGCAATCTTAACCCCTATATCAGGATCTTCAAACTTAGGCCATAAAACTCCTGGTGTATCCATTAACATGAATTTTTGATCAATATTGAGCCATTTCAGTGATTGTGTCACTCCAGGCTTGTTTGCAACATCAACAACACGTTTTTTAGCTAAAGTGTTAATGAGGGTTGATTTTCCTACATTAGGAATCCCCACAACCATAATCTTGTACATTCTAAATTGAATTCCACGAGCCTTATCCTTTAAACGTTTCGGTTCTAAAAGAGCATCAATGGCCTTTAAGATCTTTGTGCGAGCAGTTACATGAAGAGTATTTAAAAATAGCGTCGGTTGATTGATTTCATCAAAATGACGCTTAAAAACCTCAGACATTTTCTCATCGGCTAAATCATTCTTAGAGAAAATAATGAGGGTTGGTTTATTTCCTTTTAACTCTTGAAGCATTGGATTGGCACTTGAGAGAGGAAGCCGAGCATCGCGAACTTCAATGATGCAATCAATCGAAGCGATGTGTTCACTCATCAATCTTCGTGCTTTAGCCATATGCCCTGGAAACCAATGATTAGACATTATTTCACCACTCCAAAGTCTTCAAATGGAAATAAAATGAATAATCCTACAGATTCTACATCGCTCACCTTAATAGGACCTAAGTCACCACGAGAATCTGAGCTACCGCGACGATTATCACCGACCACAAAAAGCTCATCTTCACCTAAAGTGATTGGGCCGAAGTTTTGTGTGAATAATAGCCCTCGATCTTTGTATTCTTTTGCCAGTGGATTATCTAGGAATGGTTCATCAACGAACTCACCATTCACATACAAACGATCATTTCTAAACTCGATGGTTTCATTAGGAAGTCCAATGACACGTTTAACAAGAAAGATTGATTTTCCTTGACTGTCTTTTCGAATTTGACCTGTTTCATCAAGATGAGGGAATATTACAAACTCGAATCGACGAACTGTTCTAAATTGAAGTGTAATAATTGAACTTAATCCAATTTGCCCTTCCCTAATCGTAGGTAGTGAACTTGGTCCATACACTTCAATGGGTTTAAATACAAAGTTAGTTAAAACAATCACCACTATAATACTAATAAGTGCTGATTTTAATAGATCTATTAATTCATGAAGGATGTTATCATTTTTTTTATTCATAGTACCATTATATATAAAAGAAACGCCTTATGGCGTTCTAATTTAGCGAATCTCTTTTAAACGTGCTGCTTTACCTGATAGTTTGCGTAAGTAGAACAGTTTACTACGACGGACTTTACCAACACGAAGCACATCAATGCTTTCGATAAGTGGTGAATGGATTGGGAAAGTTCTTTCCACTCCAACACCGTTAGAAATCTTACGTACTGTAAACGATTCTGCAATGCCACTACCTGTGCGTTGAATGACTAAACCTTCGAACGCTTGGATACGACTTTTATCGCCTTCTTTGATTTTTACGTTAACACGAACTGTAGTTCCTGGACGAAAATCAGGCAAATCTGTGCGTAATTGTGACTCAGCCACAACTTGAAGCAATTTGCTATTCATAGTTCACACTCCTTTTCTTCATCATGGTTCATATCAATACGAAAGCGGAACCTGAAGGCCACGGGCCATTTAAGAATACACTATACACATCTATTTTTCAACATCATTCACCATTTTTTGAATGAATTTTTTATCTTTTTCACTTAGTTTAGCTTTTTTAAGCAAATCGGGTCGATACTTCATGGTTTTTAGTAAAGATTGTTGTTGACGATACGCTTCAATATTCGCATGATGGCCACTTATAAGGACTTCAGGAACTCTCAAACCACGAACTTCTTCAGGTCGAGTATATTGAGGATACTCTAGTAGATGTTCTTCAAAGGATTCCGAAACAATACTTTGAGAGGAAATAACACCTGGAATTAAGCGAATAATGGAATCCATGACCACCATTGCGGCCACTTCACCACCCGTAAGAATATAGTCTCCAATACTTATAACATCATCAACCATGCTTAAAACACGCTCATCAATCCCTTCATAATGACCACAAAGCAAGATGAGATGCTCATAATGACTTAATTCTTTAGCTTTGCTTTGTGTGTATACAGGGGCAACGGGAGTTAAATAAATGACATGGGAATTCGCTTGTCGGACATGATCTATCGCATCCATAATCGGTTGCGCTTTCATCACAAGCCCTGCTCCTCCACCAAAAGGTGTATCATCCACACGTTGGTGTTTATCAAGTGTAAAATCACGGATATTAATACATTCAATGACGACATACGATTGTAATACAGCTTTCTTAATAATTGAGGTCGTGATGTAAGGAGCAAATAATTCAGGAAAAAGAGTTAGGATTGTAATTTTCATATAAAACCCTCGATGAGTTCACAATAAATAATCTTCTTCTCTAAATCCACATCCTTGATAAATTGATCCACATAAGGAATCATGATTTCTTTACCTTGATTTAGTTTAACTCTTAATACCGTTGATGCTGGATACGATAAAGCCTGAGACACCACACCAATCAACTCATTGAAATTATACACTTGGCACTCTTCTAAATCGCTCAATGTAATACGACTTGGATCCACTTCAACAATCTGTTCAATAATCACAAAACGAAATTTTTCTGCTTCATTTCGATTAGGGATAGCATCACATGTGATTAAAGCATGATCTTGATGCATACGAAAAGATAGAATCTTCGATTCGATATCACGATCCTTAGTTTTTAGAATGATGGTGCGACCTACTTTAAATCGTTCTTGTGGAATATCAGTAAAACACTTGACTTTTAATTCCCCTAAAACTTTAAAAGGTCTAACAATTTGTCCAATTTTAACTTTTTTCTGTTTCATAAACGATGAAGAGGATGAACATCATCCTCTTAATAATCCTCAAATTTAATAACTATTTTCTTGTCTTCTAAGCGTGCAGGGATAGACATTACTTGGCGTAATGCACTTGCCATAGAACCTTGACGACCAATAAGACGAGCAATATCTTCACTTTTGGCATACACCATCAAAATAACTTCATTATCATCAAGTGTAGGTAGACTCTTAATTGATAATGCGTTTTTATCTTCAACTAATGGTGTGACTAAATCCATTAAGGCTTGCTCAAGGTTTGTCATGATTATTTACCTAATTTGGATTCATGAAACTTCTTCATGACACCCGCTTTTGATAATAAATCACGAACTGTGTCTGAAGGTTGTGCACCATTAGATAACCATTTAAGTGCAACTTCTTCGTTCACTTTTAGTTCTGCTGGTACAGCAGTTGGATTGTAGAATCCTACTACTTCAATAAAACGTCCATCACGAGGAGCACGTGAATCCGCAGCAACAATACGATAGAAAGGATCTTTTTTAGCACCCATGCGTTTTAATCTTAATTTTACAGCCATAATTTTGACCTCCTAATTTCCTGACACATCATATCAAAACAACATCAATGTGTCAAGTTAATTTACTTAACACTATCTTTTATTTTTTCGTTTATTAGGATTACGTTTAGTATTTGATCCTGCTGATAAACTTGAAGCAGCTCCACCTTGAAATTTCATGACTTGCTTCATTTGTTCTTTGGTTTGTTCAAGCTGCATAATGGTTTGATTAACCACTAACAACGGTTGTCCTGAACCCTTCGCAATACGCTCTTTTCGAGGTTGTTTTAAAAGGGCTGGATTAGCACGTTCTTCTTTTGTCATCGATTGAATTATGGCCTTGGTTTTCTTTAGATTTGCATTCGCAACATCATCATCAATATTCGGCATCATCTTATTTGCACCTGGGAGCATTTTCATCATGTTCTTAAGTGATCCCATTTTACTAACTTGATTGATTTGCTCAAGCATATCATTAAAATCAAATTGCCCACTCATCATTTTCTGAGCGACATTGACGGCTTGTTTTTGATCGATCGTTTCTTGGGCTTTTTCAACTAATGAGACAATATCGCCCATGCCAAGTAAACGATTAGCATAACGATCTGGATAGAATAACTCAAGATCTTCAATCTTTTCACCGACCCCAACAAACTTAACTTTGATGCCAGTAAGCGAGACAACTGAAAACACCCCTCCCCCTTTAGAATCACTATCAAATTTGGTCGCAAATAGACCTGAAAGCGGAATGGTTTCATTAAAGCGCTTTGCCACATTAATAATGTCTTGACCACTCATTGCATCCACAGATAATAAAACATCCGTAAAAGAAATCTTGTTTTTTAGAGTAGATAATTCATCCATGAGTTCTTCATCAATGGATAATCGCCCTGCGGTATCCACCAACACCGAGTTAAATCCATTAACTCTTGCATAATTCAAAGCCGATTCAACGACTTGAATTGGGGTAGAATCTTCTTTTGAATATACTTCAACTTGAATGCTATTTCCAAGTGTTTTTAATTGGGTAACAGCAGCTAGACGTTGTAAGTCTGCTGCGACTAAAAGCACTTTCTTTTGTTGCTTCGTTTTGAGAAAATGGGCTAACTTTGCAATAGATGTTGTCTTCCCTGATCCTTGTAACCCAACCATGGCTACAATCATCATTGGCGTATTGTATTTTAAGGTTGAAATTTCTTGACCAAGAATTGAAATAATCTCATCATGAACAATCTTAACAACCATGTTTGATGGTGTTACTTTCGCATTTAAAGATATTCCTATCGATTTCTCTTTAACTCGATTTAGAAACCCATTAATAACACTTAAGTTAACATCAGCTTCAAGTAATGCAAGACGTATTTCACGAAGCATCCCTTCCATGTTTTTTTCATCAAGGGTGCTTTGTCCTTTTATTTTTGTAATTATCGCGGTTAAGCGCGAGGATAGTTGTTCAAATGGCATAGATTTCTCCTGGGTTTTTCAAAGAAAAGACAATGTCAATCATTGTCTTTATTGAGCACTTTTTGCATTGTTCGAAATAAGTTTTTCAAAGCTATGAGGATGAAGTTTTTCAATGGCTTTTAAAGCTTGATTCAAAGCAAGCGTGTACTCACCATTTCTAAAACTTAATTCTACTCGATTTAGCTCAGAATCAAGTGTTGGACTATGACTTCGGTATTTATTTGCGAATACTATGGCACTTTCAATCATCTCGACCATACCAACAATGTTATTAACATTATTGTAGAGCGCATAAATATAATCAATGGCTTCATTCGTGAGTTGATTCAAACGTGGTAATTCAATCACATCTTTTTCAAGAAGCTGCGAGATAAGGACAGTCATCTGTTTTGCCTTATTTAAATCTCCATTGTATGATTCAGAAATTGCAGGTAAACGATGCTTCCTAATCTTAACTTTAATCTCATTCACAATAAGGTGTAGTTTTAATAATTGCTTTCTAATTCTTTCTTCGTCTTCTTTGAGTGTTTTAAATGTATTGAGGGCATCATCCAATGTTTTAAGTAAAGTGGATGTTGCTGACGATGTTTCTTTGACCAGTGATAATATGGTTGAATACGGCACATGATCTTTGATAGAAACTTCAATATCCTTTAAATTCATTTTAATCTTTTCGAAATTACTTTCATGATGAGCGATATCAAATGTTTTCGGATTAGTTTGATATCTTTGCTTCAACGTATTAAGGGAATGCGACAAATCATTCATTTTTAAGTCAATACTTGGAAACATAACATCAATATTTGAAAGTAAAGCATACACCTGATCATGAGCACTCACTTCATGAGCGCATGATTCCTTCATTTGTTGAAGTCGCTTAATTCTATCTGCATTATTCGACAGTACACCTTCAATAATTGCATTGCGAAGTAGTGATAAGTCTTCTTTTAATGTTGAAGAAATGAGTTCTAGATTTTTAGGCACCATCAAATGTTCAACCGGGATATTTTTCGAACGACATGAGGCATACAACCCTGAAAGTTCTTCCATCATGGTAGGAATTTTACCCTTACAATCTTTAATGAGATCTGGCAGCGTGTGAATTCGTTGATGTAAATCATTCACAACCGAATGAATTTCGACCATTTTAAGACGTGCTTTTTCAAATTCAGATGCCGCCATCCATGATTCAAAAGACTCAAACATGACTTCAATCTCACCGACAGTAAGTGTAATCGTATCTAGTGCTAATGAAAGTTCATTGTTCTTAGATGCAATGAATGATTTACATTGGATAAATGTTTCCTTGATCGATGTTATCTCACTGCGCTGCTCAAATTCATCTTCAAGCATTAAATCGAGTCTTTTGTTCAAATCATTAACTAATGGTGAAAGCTCTTCTAAAGCTTTTTCAATTTCCTCTAAATGATTTGCTCCTTTCGATAAGGAACCATACAATATTTCATCTTCAGCATCTGACATGAGTGATGTTAACATCACAAACTGTGAATTAATATCCTCAAGGGATTCACTCGAACTTGATACAGCCGACAAAAGTGAATCATTTACTTTGGCTAAAGCAACAGCTTTATTCACTTTAAATGATAATGGAATCGTTCTTAGCGTTGTTAATTGAATCTCAAATTCCTTATAGCGTTTTTTAAGTCGGCTCTTTCGAAACAATTGCAAAGCAATAATAAGAACGACTAAAACTAAGGCAGAAATTAAGCCATAGAAAACAAAGTCATTTTGTAAGTATGTCAGTAGTTGTTCCATAAAAACCTCACGACTATTGTACCATAATTGTAAAGACTTGTTCTAAAAATTGACAGGTTAAAGTCAATGTGATATCATTCCTAAGCGTTTAATAATAGCAGAAGTGCGCTAGTATTAAGGATATGCGTTTATCAAACCATTTGGTCACCACAAAGTAACCCTCTGCTAGGGCGAAATGAATAGGATGAACACATCTTAATAGGAAGACACCCTGTTGTTGTTTTATGAGCCATAAAACACAAGGAGGAACATCATGGCAAGAATTATTGGTAAATTAACCAAAAAATCACGTCGATATGAATTTATGTTGACTGAACGTCCAACCGACTTACGTCGCTCTAATGCCCCAGGGGCAGCTAAAGATGCACGTCGTGCTAAACTAAGCAACTACGCGCTACAACTTCGTGAAAAGCAACGTATTCGTTTCACTTATGGGGTTACAGAAAGACAATTCTACAACACATACTTGAAATCAGCAAAAATCAAAGGGGTTCATGGTCACAATTTCTTAGGTGTACTTGAATCACGCCTTGATAACTTAGTTTATCGTGCAGGATTTGCAAACACTCGTGCTGGTGCAAGACAACTTGTTAACCATGGTCACGTACTCGTCGATGGCGTAAAAGTAGATATTCCATCATTCATCGTAAGCAAAGGTCAAGTAATTTCATTTAAAGAAACTTCAACGAAATTGGATGTAATTACTGAAGCATTAGCAGGTGGACGTGCAGTCCCTACATTCCTTGATGTCAACAAAGACAACCGTACTGCGAAGTTACTTCACTTCCCTGAAAGAACTGAAATTGCTAACGACTTTAACGAATCACTCGTAGTCGAGTTCTACAACCGTTAATATTTAAGTTTAACCTACAAGTTAAAACTAAGCCCATTGATAAAATCGATGGGTTTTTTTAATTAAAAAAGGCTCAAATTGAGCCACTCTATCCGAATTCACTTGGTTATTTACTTCTCACTAAGAAATCAAAACAAGGTTCAGATTTTATACGAAATTTAATTACCTTGTTTAAGTCTTTCGATTTCTTCTTGACGACACGCTCGCCATTCTCCTAGTTTTAAGTTATCAAGTGTCAAGAAACTCACTTGAGAGCGATGAAGTTTGATTACATCATAGCCTAATGCTTGCATCATACGTTTTACCTGATGGTATCGACCTTCATGAATAATAAGCTCAATCAGTCTTGGTTCATGCACAACAACCTTTGCGGGAGCACAAGGTGTTTCATCTTGAATATCAACACCTGATTCAAGTTGAATCACTGCTTCATCCGTTATATCATGATTTAAGGTTACAAAATAGTGTTTATTAACTTTCTTATTAGGACTCATCAGTTGATGAGTAAGTTGACCATTTGTGGTTAATAATAACAATCCTGTAGTATCTTGATCAAGTCGACCAATCATATGATATTGCTTTGAAGACAAATTGAAAACTTCAAAGACACTTGGATAATGGGGATCAGTTTTTGAACATACCACCCCCATAGGTTTATGAATCATGATGAGTTCATCTGGAAAGCATTTGATTATGTCTTTGTCAAACACAATAACATCATGTTCATTAACTTTAGTTCCAGCATCCTTAACAAGGGACTCATTGAGGATGACCCATCCTTCTTTAATTGCTTTTTTAATTTCACTTCGACTTAAGTTTAAAGCATGGGATAAGACTTTATCAATTCGATGCATGTTTATGCTTCCTTTGAAGTATATACATTTGAGGTAATCCAAAGAACCAGGTGATCACACCATAAGTGATGAGGGATAATCCCCCACTCACGATTAGTTTCGCAAAGGTCATGACTCGGGTATCATAAATAATACTATGCCAACCAAAGAATATGAACGCATACCCCACTAAGGCCATTGATAGAGTCGCCATCAACATAAGCATCAAACGTGATCGTACCCGTGAGTAATTAAACCCATACGTATGCCCAATGGTAAATAGATTATATCCAACTAACATTATATGAGAAATGATCGATGATACTACTGCACCTTGATAACCAATTAAATAGATTAAAGGCACAAATATAAATAATTTCACTAAAAATGCCATCGTTAATGAGAACACAACTTTACGTCGTAATTGAAGCACTATCAATATGTTCACAAGCACTGGAGATACTACAGAAAGCAAGGTTTGTATACTTGAAATTTGTAACACAGGTCCCCCTACAAAGGCATACTCTGCATAAAACAAATAATAAATCTCCTTTGAAAAAACAAATAGACCTGTCACCATCGGAAGTCCAATAAACAAAACGGTTTCAATCGCATCATAGATATGATTTCTTAAGTTTGTTTTTTGATTTAAAGTGAATGACTCACTAATGTATGGAATAATCGCGATTGAAAATCCAAGCGCTAAGACATGAGGAATCGAAATGAGTTTCTTAGTTGTAAACATAATAATTGTGAAAAGTATATTCACATCAACTTCTTTAACCCCTAAAGCAAGCATCGTACTGTTAAAACCAAATAAAGTTACCATACTTTCAAGATTACTTAAGACACTTACTATCAAAAAAGGTATCGAAATACTAAAGACTTCACGCAAAAACAGTCCCCAATGTAGTTGAGGAGTTTCACTTTCATCAATATTCAGTGATCGTATAATACGTCGCTCTTTAATAAACAAATCGACGATCGCCACAAGCCCCGCCACTGATGCTGCAAGCATCGCAACATACACGGTATAAATGCGATCAAAATTGAATACATTCACAAACAATACACTGACACCTAGTAAAAAGGCTACACGAATGATTTGTTCAAGGACTTGAGAGAAGGCATAAATACGCATTTCTTTCATTCCTTGCATGAAACTGCGATAAGACGATAATACAGGGGTAATAAACATGGCTAAGGCCACGAATCGAATAACGATGAGGGTTATATCATAAGATGCACTAGAGGCTTTAAACCCGATGATAAAAGGGACAATCCAAGGAGCAGCAATGTAAATAAGAACAAATGAAATGATACCTACAATGAATAATACTCGTTTCATGAAACGATTCACCATCAGCATCATGGATAAGTCATTCTTCGCAACATAGCGAGAGATAAGTGTTGCGGCTGCGACAGGTATCCCTGCAATGGCTAATTGCAACATAAAGTCATAAAAAGTGTATCCATAACTGTAGAATGCTGTATTTTCTTGACCTGCAATTTGCGTGAACGGTGAGACATATAAAATCCCAATTGCTTTGGTGATAAAAATTCCAAGTGAACTTGTTAATCCACTAAGAATGAGAGAGCGTCTATTCATCTGAACCTTCACCCTCTTCATCTGGATTAATTGGATCTAACGGTTCATCATCACGTAGAAAGTCGATGTCAAGTATAAAATACTCACGACTTTGTTTAAGCTTATAATAATCTTTCCATGCAACCATGACACGAAGTTGGATTGTTGATTCAGTGGAGATCCCTGATAATAGAATCCCTTTAGGAAAACCTTTAGATAGATTGATTTGATTAGGGACAAGATTAACACTTGCATCAAAGACACCTAATGAAGGAGTCAGTGATGATAAACTTTCAAAATCTTGATTATTCTCGACAATCACAATGACCACATCATACATAGCGACTTGTGGATTATCAATGATGAGATCATAACGATATTGATTTGATAACTCATATTTTTCAATACTGATGTTGAAGTAATTCGATGAATTTAAAAAACGATCATTATCTAAAATAGAGAAATAATGACTCTCGAATACCGTTAAAGCTCTTTCAAATGCGACATCTCGAGGTTGTTGTAAACACCCACTCAGTAGTAGGAGTAAAACTAACCATCCTTTTTTGAACATAAAAAATACCTCGCGTCAATTATATCACAACAAATGTGAGTCAACGCGAGGTTTTTATTATGTAAAATCAATTAATACGTAATTCTTCTTGCCTTTTTTAATAATAGTATAGGCTTTATGATAAGCATCAACGTGCTCACAAACGTAGGCAATATCGTCAACTTTAACCCCATTGACACTGACTGCACCACTTTGTATAAGTTCACGTGCTAATCGATTAGAGAATGCTAGTTGAGATGATACTAATGCATCTATTAGTGAAATGGATCCCTTTGCATTGATTTTAAGTGCATCTTCAAATACAGCTTCAAGCTCTATTTGACTTAAAGTTTCAAAAGTTTGATTGAAGTACACATCTGATAATTTGATAGCTTGAGTGAGTGCTTCTTCACCAAAGACAATTCGTGTAAGTTCATAAGCTAAATGTTTTTGAGCAACTCGTAAATGTGGGGCTAAACGATGTTCATTTTCAATCGCTTTAATGGTTTCAACAGATTCAAAAGATAAGCGTTTTAAGAAGTTTATGACATCATCATCACTCACATTGATAAAGTATTGAAAGAATACATAAGGATGAGTTTTACTTGCATCTAGCCAAATGTTCTGACCCTCACTTTTCCCAAATTTTGAACCATCTGCTTTTGTAATAAGGGGTTGAGTAAGGCCAAATACCTTCGCTTCAAATCCTTTAACCTTACGAATAAGTTCAATACCACTTGTAAGATTACCCCATTGATCAGATCCACCAACTTGCATTTCACATTGGTGATGTTCATATAAATGTAACCAATCGGTTGCTTGTAGAATTGTATAGGTGAATTCAGTGAATGAAATTCCAGTATCAAGGCGAGAAGCCACAACATCCTTACTAATCATGTAGTTCACATTAAAATGCTTACCATAATCTCTTAAAAATGTGAGTACACTAACATCTTTAAACCAATCATAATTATTCACAAATGAAATATTTGATGAGCCTAAAATACTCTTCATTTGCTTTTCAAGTGCTTTCACATTACTTGCAATCACATCAAGAGATACTAATGCACGCTCTGAAGTAGGTCTTGGATCTCCAATCATACCAGTTGCACCTCCTAGTAATGCAATCGGATGATGACCTTGCTGCGCAAAACGCTTTAGAAGAAGTAGTTGTTGAAGATGACCAATATGTAAACTATCTGCGGTAGGGTCAAAGCCACAATATAGTGTAATGGGATTTTTTAATCTTTCTAAAAGACCTTCAGAATCTGAACAGTCTTTGAATAATTGTCGCCATTGTAATTCTTCAATAAAGTTCATAATGTTCCTTTCGATTAAAAACATCCTTGAGGATGTTTATAAATTAATCAATGATGATTGACGACGATTAAATACATAACTTAACTCAATCTCTTTTTCACTAAGAGCTTCATTGTGTAAGAGTTTAGTCATAATTCTCATGGCAACGGCTCCTAAGTCGTAGGAAGGAATCACAATCGATGACAATTGTGGTCGTACCATTGAGTTATATTTAGTGTCAATCATGCAAATAACCTCACACTCTTGTGGAACGAGGACGTTGTTTTCACTTGCAGCATTAATCGTTGCTAACGCCTGAGAATCACGATGAGTAAGAATGAGATCATGACGATGATCTTTAAAATATCCTTTTAAGAATTCATAAGATGAGCGATAATTGCTTGGGATTTTCACAAAAGTAAATGAGTTTTTGTTGGCTTCTTCAAAAGCACGCTCAACTCCTTTAACCATTTGAGAAATCGCAAATGGATTCTTTCGATCTTCAATAATCGCAATGTTGTTTTTATTCGCATCAAGATAAGCACGAGCAATATCATATGATGCTTTTTCAATATCCACAAAGACACTCGCAATACTATCATCAGACATCTTATTACCAATTAGCACAATTGGATATTGATATCGTTTTAATTCTGAAAGTTCATCATAGAGTAATTTATCATTGTAGATAATGACCCCATCAACACGTGATTTAATAATATTCTCAATCGTTTCATTGATTTCTAAAATACCTTCAGTTGTTGTATGAAGCACAATGGAATATTTATAGATTTTCGCAACATCAAGTAAACCATTAATGATTTGACCCGTTACATTAAAACTTGCTTCAGGAACAACTAAGGCAATGGTGGTGGTTTTTTGTAAAGCGAGACCTTGGGCCACTGCATTGGGTTTATAACCTAATTTTTCAATGGCTTCTTGAACTTTAATTCGAGTATCTTCCCGAACAATTTCAAGACCATTGATTACGCGAGATACTGTCGCTAGTGATACATTAGCCTCATTCGCAACGTCATAGATGGTAACACGTTTCATATTATTCCTTTCCTATCCAAGCTTTGATTGATTGAATTTGGGTCTCTATCGCTGATTTTAATGTCTGAAAGTCTTGTTCAAGTGGTTTCGCATCCACCCATGCTTTAAATCCATAACTTAATGCTTCCACACTGCTTTGAATTTGTTGACCATAATTCTCTTTAAATTCACCAACATATTCTTGAATAGTCTCTTGAAGCTGTTTCAGTGAAATCTCGATGGTATTTGTGATTTTGTAATCTTGATTAACCTTAACCATCACTTGCGCAAAATCATTAAGTGAATCCATAATTTTGAGTTTGGCCTCATTCACTTTTTCCGCAACTTGATGATCATCAAGCTGTTTCTTCAAATGGGCACTCAATGATTGAGATGCTTCTAAGATTGAGGACTTCATTTGCATGTAGCGCTCTTCTAATAATGAATAATCCGCATTAGATATTTTATCTTTTAATGCAATAATCTCTTGTTCTAAAGATGAGAGTAAATCACTCAGTGTCATGTGATTCGCCTCCATCTTTACTAAAGAATGAACTGATGGCATCTTTGAGTACACCCATATTTGAGATGAGAATTTCAATTAAACCTTTAACGAAACTTTCAGAGAATGCTCCCACTTGATCAACCCCTCTTGAGATGTTTGTAATCGTGTTCATAGGAGCTTTCATTTGATCAAGATAGTTTTCAACAATGTTGAGTGAGCGATCGACACTTTCTATGGATTGGTGTATTTTTTTAGTGAGTTTGATTAAAGCAATCAAAAATCGTATCAAAAAATACAGGGCAATGACTGCTAAAATAGGTATCAGTAATTGTGAAACTGAGCTTAATAGTGTTAATAGTTCATCCATATAAAGACCTCTTTAGTATATTATAGACATGTTTGAAACAATTTTCAATAGAACCGAAAGCGCTTTAATTGATAATTATGTCATCAACCTCACAAAATCTCTACAAAAAAAGAGCTTTCGCTCTTCATTATATTATTGAAATGACTTATTTAGATGAAACAATCATTTGGTATAAGTCCATATCATGATATTCATTAAATTTGTAACCACATTCTTTGATGGTGCCACAATATGTGAAACCGAAAATCTCATGAAGTCGCTTTGAAGCCTCATTAGTGGAAGTAATTTCAGAGACTACCGTATGAATATGTGGATTTTGCTGAGCAAGCTCTAAAATTGCTTCCATAAGAATACGACCCAATCCTTCACCTCGTTTATCTTGATGAAGATATATGCATAATTTAACACTACGATCATAACCATCATCTGTTCCAAATGGTGATAATCCAGCATAACCATAAACTTTACCTTCCTCTTCGACGACAATGATTGGATTATTGATTCCATGCGAATAAAACCATTGAGTTCGAGATGCTAAGCTTTGAGGATCAATGTCAAAGGTTGCAGCATTGGTGCGAACAACTTCATTATAAATTGATGTCATGGCTGGAATATCTTCAAAGCGTGCTTTTCGAATCATTGGTTCTCCTTATCTTTTTGTGATACGACTAATGACTTGCGCAAATAATTCTAAAATAATAGATAATGCAAAAACTAAAATCATATTGCTTAAAAATCCTAAAGTTGCGCCTACAGTGCCTCCCGTTTCAATGCGCGCTTTAAGTAAATCAATATATAGATTTACTAATGTCATAACCCATCCCACGAAAAAAATCCCAGTCGCAACTTTTGCTTTAAAGTTCGCATAAAGAAAGAAAACAACACTAAAAACGAAACTATATAAAAGAAATCCAAGATGGTTTTCAAGAACTAGTGGAGTTTGAAAAATAAACACATAGTTGACGTAGAATGACAGCAGTGTAATCACAAATACAAATGAAGCAATCTTAAAACGATGTTTAAAAAACGTCTGAGCCATATTTCCTCCTATAGATTCAAACCTAACTATTTTAGTTGTGTTTGTTTAATCTCTTTCAGAAAATCAGATAGCACATAAATATCTTTTGAACTCATAAACAAATACACTGCAGGTGAATGTTTTGCTAAGATATGGGCTGCATTCATATCTTCTTCAATCACTGAAGCATGACTTAAACGATCAGACAAATAATGAATGTCTTGGGTATATCCATCTTCATAATCGTCAATACTATTGAAGTTTACTAAATAAACATGATCTGAAAGTGCTAATGCGGATGTAAATTCGTCCACAAAGTTAACTAACCGGGATACACGATGGGGTTTAAAGATTGAAATAATCTTTTTATGTGGATATGCTTTCTTTGCTGCTAAGATGGTCATCTTGATCTCAGTAGGATGATGAGCATAATCATCGATAAAAACATCGTCTCCAACGATTTCTTGCACAAAACGACGTTTTGCGCCTTTAAAATCTTTTAGACTTGCTTGGATATCATGGAGTGGAATATGTAGCTTTAAGCCTAAAGCAATGGTTGCTAAAGTATTAAGCACCATATGATCTCCCACAAGTGATAACGTGAAAGGACTTAAGAAGTTTCCATCCACCCACAAATCAAACTGAGTTAAGCCATCTTGATAAATAATGTTTTTCGCTATCACATCATTATGGTCTTCAAATCCATAAAAAGTCATTGGAACTGATGATTTTAGTTGTCGAATCAATGGGTCATCACCACATGCAATAATGTGTTGTGACACGGTCTGTGCAAATAATTGAAATGATTCAACATAGCTTTCTAAAGTTTTAAAATAATCCACATGATCCCAATCGATGTTGGTAATGATGGCATATTGAGGATGATAAGCTAAGAAATGATGACGATATTCACACGCTTCAACGACTAAATCACGTGCATCTTCACTTAAATGGCCTTGGCCATCCCCAATGAGATATCCACTTGGATGATGATAAGTCAACATCTTAGCAACTAATGACGTTGTCGTTGTTTTACCGTGTGAGCCACTAACTGCAATTGAATTATACTTCGCCATGAGTTCACCTAAAAAATGATGATAACGTATGACTCTGACATTCGCTGAAGCATGAGCTTTTTTAACTTCATCAAAATCATCTAAAAAAGCATTCCCCACCACAATCGTCCATTCAGGGAGAAATGAAGTACTCAAAAAAGGAACAATCTTGATGCCACGGACATGCAATTGATCTTCTGTGAAAATATGTTTATCAATATCACTGCCCATTACCTCATAGCCTACATCATGAAGCATGCATGCCAATGAAGCCATTCCCGCTCCTTTTATACCAATGAAAAAAATCATATTTTACTCCTGTTCGTCAAATAATGATCGAAACAACATTTGAACATTCTCATCATCATGTTCATTGGACACTTCTTGTGGTGAAACCAACTCTTTAATTGGCTTCTGCTCGATCTTTTCTTCAAATAAATCATCTAAACTCGGTTGCTTTAGAGTTGGTTTAATGATGGGTTCATCATTAAATAATTCATCCATACTTACATGTTTTGGTGTCACACTTGGATTTTTTGCTTGAATTGGTTTTGCCTTCACCACACCATAGATGGGTGAAAAAACAGTACCCAAAATACTAGCATTCTCTTGAGGAAGTGGTAGTGGGGCTTGCGTAGCTTTGGTATGCGTAATCACTTGTTCTTTCTTACCAAAAATCGGAGAAATTATCCCCTTAGCTTGATAAGGTTCTTGCTTTGTAACTTCTTTAAGAAGTGAAGGTTTAACTTCAACCCTTTTTTCAACACGTTCTATTTCAAGATTAAATGACTTTTGCGAGACTAAAGGAACCTCTTCAATCACAGGTTCTTCGTCCTCCAAATCAATCATCTTCATTTTTGAAACACCTGTTGATTCTTGACTTAATGAAGGATCATAACTAGGTTCAATTTCTTCTTCAATGACATCAACCTCTTCAAATAGAAACGACATCAATTTTTTAAACATAACTTTCCCTCACTTAATGGTTATTCAAACCCTTCTTCTTCACCTTCGATAATTTCTTCTGTTGGTAGATTTTGGTACTCACGAAGTAGTTCTTCTAGTGTTGGTGGTCCTTTGAGTAGATTAATCATATCCGCAATCGTTCCTGATTCAGGGGCGAGTTGATTAAATAAGTTTTCACTTTGGTTTTGAAGACTTTGTCGCTCATCCATATTACTATAGAGACTTAAAATTCGCTCATTAGAAGTGGTTGAACTCAGTAGAATTAAAATCATATCCTTTAAAACAGGTTCTATGTTACTTAAACTTACATCAGTACTTAGCACCACATGATAACTTCTTAAAATCATGATAAAGCGATCATTGACTTGATTAATTTTGAGTTCATAGGTTTGAGATCGCCCTTGAACATCAATAAACTCCCCTACTCGATGTATTAGAGGTGTATCCTTTGTAAGTAATCTAAGCGTTCGATTTAAAGAGTTTGTATATAACTCACGTGCAATAATTCCAACCACATCCACATTAAAAGTAATGATTTCATTATGAGATTTAAGAGAAATCCCATAAGGTTGACTTTGCATAATACCAACATGAAAAGGTCGATAAAATGCATAATTGGTTGTGATAATATTCTGAACAAATGAAGACTCACGATTAAAAGATTCAAGAGTTCTGTCAATCTTCACCTCTTGAATTCCTGACATTTGACACGCACTCAAGACGAGTGCGAACATAAAAACCGTGAATATCTTTTTCATAGTTATTGATTACATTTAATCATATCATTGATTGCATTCTCATTCAATTCACCAATGAAATGAAGTGATGCATGATAGGCCGCCTTTAAATCATTCACATCACAAATACTTGAAGAAGTATGAATATTACGAGCGCAAATACACATGGTTAATGTAGGGACACCCATATGTGCTTTATGGATGGCTCCAGCATCAGTCCCTCCTAATGATAAGTAGTATTGATGAGGGAGTTCATGTTGGATGGTGGTTTGTTTAAGACGCTCAATCATGCAACGATTAGGTAACATACTCGCATCCACAAATCTAAGTAACACACCAGCTCCAAGTTTTCCTAAAACATCCTTATCTCCACCCGCATCATTCGCAGGTGAACAATCATAAACAATCGCAATGTCAGGTTGAGTTAGTACGGCTGCGGTTTGTGCTCCACGTAAACCAACTTCTTCTTGAACTGTCGCTCCCGCAATAAGATCAAAAGGTAACTCGACATCCTTAAACGCTTCAAGCATGGCCAATGACATCGCACATCCATATCGATTATCAAGCGCTTTGGATAAAATACGATGTTCATTTAAGTACACAAACGCGCCATCAAGAACGACCATATCTCCTAGATTAATCCCCATATCAAGCACTTCTTGTTTACTCGTTGCGCCAACATCCACCAGTAAATCCGCAATGTCGACGACCGCATTACGTTTGGCCTCGGTAAGTAAATGAGGAGGAATAGAACCAATCGCCCCTTTATAAACTCGGCCATCATTGGTGGTTACACGCACGCGTTGGCTCATCAAGGTTTGTGACCACCATCCACCCACAGGATAAATTGATAATGAGCCTACGTCATTGATTCCTTTAACCATGAATCCAACTTCATCCATGTGACCTGCGAGTAAAACACGTTTTGCATTTGGATTCTTACTTTTTTTAACGCCAAAGATACTTCCAAGACCATCGCTAATAATCTCATCCGCATAAGGAGTTAAATGCGTTTTCATATATTGAAATACTTGTGATTCTAACGATGCAATGCCATCAAGGTTTGCTAGATTCTCTAAATGAAATAGTAACTTATCCATGTGATTTTTTCCTCCATACACAACGATAAATAGGTTGATTTAAACTCATGAAACGAGCCTCATACTCACTAATAGCATCTTCATGAAATGTTCTTCTAAAATCAACACTCATGTCCTCTAAAACAAAACCCGCTTGAGAGAATGATACCATTGAATATTCAAATAAGTCTTTATTATCGGTCTTCATGATAATTTGACCATCTGCACTCAAAATACGATGATATTGTGCAATGAAACTAGAAGCCGAAAGTCGACGCTTGTGAGTGCGTTTCTTTGGCCATGGATCAGAGAAATTAAGATGAATAATATCCACAAAAGCATCTTGAATATCATCAAGACATTGCTGTGCATCAGCCACCACAAATATTTGATTATTTTGGATTGAATCCATAGCTTTTTTAATCGCTATGGCGGCGACTTTAGTATCCTTCTCTATGCCAATCCAAAAATCTTGAGGATTAGCTTGACTCATTAAAATCCAATAGTCACCTTTACCAGAACCAATCTCCAAATGAACACGCTCAAATTCTTTGGTTATATTTTGATGGACGAATTTACAGTCCTTATGAACAAACTTGGGAGGATTCTCTAAAAGAGTATCCACCCAAGGTTTTTTACGCATCCTCATACGCTAAATCATAGAGTGCTTTCGCATAAATCGCACTTGCTAAAACAAGATCCTCAACTTCAATACCTTCATCCTTTTGATGAGCATCGCCCACATGAGGAAGTTGTGGTTTAGTGATGAATTTCATGCCATAGGCTACAAAATTTGGCATGGTACGTGCGTAAGTTCCACCACCCATGGTAAGAGGCGGGGTAAATTCATCTCCACTGTATTCCTTATAAACTCGATGTAATGTTTGCACCAATTCTGAACTAGGATCCACAAAATGAGGTTCTTTATGAGCCATTACACTCGCTTTAAATGATGTGTTTTCTAGTTTTTCATTAAGACGAGAGATAATCCAATCAAAAGTCACATCATTAGGATAGCGAATATCAATGGTGAGTTCAGTTTTATCATGAGACACTCTTACAATGCCGCAGTTTGTGCTTAACCATCCCATATGAACTCCATCAAAAGCAATATTTAAACTTCGCCCCATGACATCACTAATAAAGGTTGCGGCTTCTAAAGCTAAATCATCATGATAGACAGACCCTACAAAGTTAAACGCATGATAAGCGGCATTAATCCCTTTATGAGGAGTTGAAGCATGGGTGTAATCTCCATAGGCTGTATACTCCACATGGTGGTCATCAATAATCTTCACATCCATCGCTAGGCGATGAGCCTTTTTATACCATTCAAATCCTTGAGCATCATGTTGAGCTTTAATGATGAATGTTGCTTTTCCAATCACAATGTTTGGACGCTCACCCGCATTAAATGAATGAATGATGGTTGGTTTTGATGAGGTCAAAACAATGTTCGCAATCCCCTTCTCTCCATAAATGAGTGGAAAATACGCATCTGGCACAAAACCAAAATCAGGAATCTTGCGATGTTTAGTATAGTAATCCATACAACGCATCCCTGTTTCTTCATCCACTCCGACAATAAGTTGAAGTTGATGTTTTAGTGGAATATGTAAGTCTTTCAGCATTCTCATGGCATAAAGAGCCGCAATGGTTGGACCTTTATCATCCCCAGTACCACGTCCATAGATGACCCCATCTTCAATGACGGCTTTGAATGGGTCTTTACTCCACCCTTCTCCAACTGGCACGACATCTAAGTGTCCTAGAATTCCTAAGGTACTGCTTTGCTTTCCAAGTGAAGCGACTCCAGCATAGCCATCCACATTATCCACATCAAATCCTAGGGCTTTACAACGTGCTAAAAACCAATCTAAGGTTTCCTTCAAAGGCTTTCCAAATGGAGCTTCTAATGACATGCTGGCTTCATCAGTCAGTGAAGGAAATGCAATTAAATCTACTAAATCTTGAATCATTTCTTTTTCATAGGATTTTGCTAAAGTTTTAAAATCAATCATAGTGTTCCTTTCATAGAAGAAAAAACGGTTACCCGTTTCTTCTTGGTGGTCTCTTATCTTTGTTGAATGGTTTACGCTCGGGTTCAACGTAACCCTCTGGTTTTGGTAGTAAATCTTTGGCTGAGACGTTTACACGTCCTTTTTCATCCACTTCAGTCACGATCACCTTAATGATGTCACCAAGTTTAAGCACATCTTCAACCTTTTCAACACGATCATATGAAATCTTAGATACGTGTAGTAAACCATCAGTGCCTGGGAATAATGATACAAATGCTCCGAATTTTTCAATACGGACAACCTTACCATCAAATACTTCTCCTACTTTGGTTACTTTGATTAATGATTCAATACGAGATACCGCTTTATTAATTGCTTCACGATTATGATGATAAATCACTACTCGACCATCATCTTCAATATCAATCTTAACATTGTCACAATCTGCAATGATTTGATTAATCATCTTGCCGCCTGGACCAATGATTTCACGAATCTTATCAACTGGTATTTGTAACTTATGAAGTTTAGGAGCATATTCACCCACTTCCAGTCTTGGTTCACTAATCATTTGATTCATGTTTTCAAGAATATGTAAGCGTCCAACTTTAGCTTGTGATAATGCTTCTTTTAGAATTTGAGGCGTTAATCCTTCAATCTTAATATCCATTTGAAGTGCTGTGACCCCTTTTGAAGTTCCTGCAACTTTAAAGTCCATATCTCCAAAATGATCTTCCATTCCTTGAATATCTGAAAGCACAGTGTAACTATCACCATAAGTGACTAATCCCATTGCAATTCCTGCAACTTGAGCCTTAATAGGAACCCCTGCAGCCATTAGTGCCATAGATCCTGCACAAATAGAAGCTTGTGAGGTTGAACCATTGGATTCCACAACTTCCGCAACTAAGCGGATTGCGTATGGGAATTCATCTTCACTTGGTAACACTTGAGCTAAAGCACGCTCACCTAAAGCACCGTGACCGATTTCACGACGACCTGGAGATCCCATACGTCCAGTTTCTCCAACTGAGAATGGAGGAAAGTTATAGTGATGCATGAAGCGCTTAGATTCGACCATACTCAAATCATCAATAATTTGTGTATCTCCCATCGCCCCTAAGGTTGCGATTGAAATCACTTGGGTTTCACCGCGAGTAAACATCGCACTACCATGAACACGAGGTAATAAATCAATTTGAGAATTCAATGGACGAATTTCATCCACTTTTCGCCCATCAGGACGAATCTTCTCAACAGAAACTAAACGACGTACTTCATCATAAACAATATCATGACATACTTCTTTGACTTGTTTGAGTGTTTTATCTTTAATCTTTTCGCTATCATAATGGAATGATTCAAAATGAGCAACAGCCTCAGCTTCAATCTCATCAATGGTATTGTAGCGAACTAATTTTTCATTAATCGCAACGGCTTCACGTAAACGAGTTTCAAAATGAAGTTTTACTGTAGAAACAATTTCTTCCGCAATGGTATATAGTGCAAGCTCACGTTTTGCTTTGCCGACTTCACGAGCAATTTTCTCTTGGAACTCACAAAGTTTGATTATGAACTCATGCCCAAATAACATGGCTTCAAGCATATCTTCTTCACTGACTTCTTTAGCGCCAGCTTCAACCATGTTGATGGCCTTTTTAGTTCCCGCAACAGTTAAGTCAATGTCTGATTTTTCAAGTTCTTCTAAGGTAGGGTTAATGATGAGTTCACCATTCACACGCCCTACCACAACACCCGCAATTGGACCATTAAATGGAAGATCAGAAACACATAGTGCTAATGATGACCCAAACATTGCCGCCATGGCCGGTGAGCAGTTATTATCCGCAGATAAAACCATATTCACAACTTGAACTTCATTACGATACCCTTCCGCAAATAACGGACGAATTGGACGATCAATCAAGCGGGATGTTAAGATGGCCGCTTCACTTGGACGCCCTTCACGACGTAAAAATCCACCAGGAATTTTTCCTACTGAATACAACTTCTCTTCATAAGTGACTGTGAGTGGAAAGAAATCTAAATCTTTACCTTGTTTACTCCCGGTCGCTGTGGACAAGATGACGGTATCTTCATAACGAATGAGCACCGATCCTCCTGCTTGTTTTGCAACTTCTCCCGTCTCTACCACTAGAGAACGGCCTGCAAAATCTAACGCAAAGCGCTGTTTTGACATATTTCACCTCTTACTTTAACTTTACTATTTTATCATACTCAACACTAAAAAACACACTTGTGAAAAAATAAAAAATCAAACCGAAGTTTGATTTATTTACGAAGTCCTAAACGACTTACAAGTTCACGATAACGGTTGATGTCGGATTTACGAAGGTAGTTTAAGAAACTACGACGACGTCCAACCATTTTAAGTAAGCCACGAAGTGAATGGAAGTCTTTTGAATGCACTTTTAAGTGTTCAGTTAAGACGTTGATTTGTTCAGTTAGAACTGCAACTTGCACTTCTACTGATCCAGTATCTCCTTCAAAACGAGCATACTCTTTCATGATTTCTTGTTTTCTTTCTTTTGAAATCATATTGTCCTCTCTCTTTCTGTCCTTTTAAACCAAGTGATGGGTCGAGGAAACCTCACCCCTAGAATAAAAGCATTTCTATGTTATCATAGTATTAAGAGTATTACAACTAGAATGGAGACGTTAATGAAAATCGCATGGTTAGGATTAGGTTTAATGGGATCTCGGATGGTAAGACATATTGCTCAGTTTCATGATGTTCATGTGTATAATCGTACAGCATCTAAAAGTGAGCCTCTAAAAGAAATATGCACCGTTCATACAAACATTAAATCATGTGTTAAAGAAGCTGATGTCGTGATTATGATGTTATCAACCCCTGATGTGGTTGAGAAAGTATTTGTTAGTGATGTATTGCCACATGTTAAGGAAGGAACAATCATCATTGATATGTCAACAAATCTTCCTAACTTGACCACAAAACTTTACACACAAGCACAGGAAGCAAAGCTTCATTGGGTTGATGCCCCAGTCAGTGGTGGTTTAGGAGGTGCACAAAATGCAACATTATCCATCATGATTGGTGGTGATCAAAGTATTGTGAAGCGACTGATGCCACTGCTCGAACTTATGGGTTCAAAAGTCGTCTATTGTGGCTCGAGCGGGCATGGACAACACACAAAAATGGCCAATCAAATTAGTGTCGCCACAAATCTTGCTGGGTTATTAGAATCGATGGAATATGCAAAACATGTCAATCTTAATGCTAAAGATGTGTTAACACTCATTAATCAAGGAGCCGCAAGTTCTTGGCAAAGTATTCATAATGGGCCACTACTAGTTGAAGAAGATATGAATCCAGGATTTATACTAGCTCACTTCCTAAAAGACTTACGATGTGTGATGCATGAAGCAAACTTACGATCACTGCATTTACCTATTGTCGAGAAAATTACATCGATGGTAGAATCCATCATCAACGAACATAATCAAGACTTGTCAACACTTGCCCTAGTGGAATATTATCGATGCAATAATCCGAAATAGTTTATGGTGATGCTTCAATGACTTCCATGATATCCACAATTAAGTCATGCAGAAACAAACGTCCTAACGGTGTGGTGATGATTCCTTCATCATCATGAATGATCCATCCTTGCTTCTCATGTTTAGCTAAGGTTGAGTGAAGGTTTCCTTTGATTTGTGGGTACACTTTTTGAAGCCTTGAATATAACACCTTTTCGTTCACTCTTAATCCCATCATTAAGATTTCAATCACCTGATCTTGAAGAGATAATTCAATGTCTTCAAAGATTAGGTTTTGTTTTTGCGTATAATGATGAATATTGCGGGTATTGGTCCAACGTCGCGATCCTACTTTGGAGGCTGCTCCAGGTCCAAGTCCTAAGAAATCATGATAATGCCAATATGATAGATTATGAGATGAGCGAGACTCCTTTGATTTCGCAAATGAACTCACTTCGTAGTGGTCATAACCGGCTTGTGTTAAGGTATCAATGGCACATTGATACATCAATCCTTCAAGTTCATTATCAACAGGTAGGATTTTTTGACGGCCAAAGGCAGTGTTAGGTTCAATGGTTAAAGCATAGAGTGAACAATGACTTGGCTGTAAGGTTAACACAGTATCAATGGATTGTTTAAACTCATCTAATGTTTGAGTCGGTAATCCATACATTAAGTCATATGAGATATTATCAATCCCACATTCATGCGCCCACTGACTCACTCTCGCCACATCATCAAAATTATGATGACGGGTAATGATTTTGAGCAACCTATCCTGAGTCGTTTGAACTCCCATACTAAGTCGATTGACTCCATAAGTCTTAAGACATTGCATTTTTTCAATACTCATATCCTCAGGATTGATTTCGACGGTGTATTCTTTGACTTCTGACCATTTTTGGTGAATGGTTTGACATAACTTTTCTAATTGAGCTAAAGAAAGTGCAGAAGGTGTACCCCCTCCAATATAACATGTTTCCAAGTGCTCACTCTCGCATGCATGAATATCTTCAATAAGTCGATCAATCACATGATCCGCAAGTCCTTCATGATAGCGCGACTTCACGAAATCACAATACGCGCAAATATGCGTGCAAAAAGGAATATGAATGTATAAGTGTCTAACGTGCTTCATATTTTTGCACTACAGCCTCTAGTTTACGTCGTAATGCTGTGTTAAGTTCGATTTTATTGTCATGAATCAATGACAAACATACGAATAATACATCCATCAGTTCATCTTCTATGCCTTGAGGATGGTGACGATCAATCTCAATTCTTAACTCTTTAACTTCATCTTCTAAATATCCCATCATCGATTGATTCGTATCAATTAAATCCCAACCCAATCGATGGCGAACATCATTGATATAAGCTATCATTTCATGAATATGTGTCATACTCCTCCTAAATAAATAAGCAACTTTCGTTGCTTATTCGTCCATGGATAAAACGGCCATGAATGCTTCTTGGGGAACTTCCACATTCCCGACTTGCTTCATGCGTTTTTTTCCTTCTTTTTGTTTCTCTAATAGTTTACGTTTACGTGAGATATCCCCACCATAACATTTCGCAAGAACATTCTTACGTAAAGCTTTAATATCTGAGCGTGCAATAACTTTGTTACCAATCGTGGCTTGCACAGGAATCTCAAATTGTTGACGTGGGATTAGTTCTTTTAGTTTCTCTACAATCACTTTCCCACGACCATAGGCGAAATCACGATGAACAATAATCGATAAAGCATCCACCGATTCACTATTGAGTAAAATATCCATCTTCACAAGTTTGGATTCCACATATCCAATAAACTCATAATCAAAGGAAGCATATCCTCGTGAAATTGATTTTAAGCGATCAAAGAAATCGTAAACAATCTCCGAAAGTGGTATTTGATAGACGAGTTGACGACGAGCATCATCAATCACAATTAAGTCTTCATAGATTCCACGCTTTTTATGGCATAAATCCATAAGTGCTCCTACATATTCATTTGGAACCATCATGGTTGCTTTCACAAAAGGCTCTTCGATGCGACTGATTTTTTGAACTGGAGGAAGTAAACTTGGGTTATCAATGATTTTCATTGACCCATCAGTAAGATACACATGATAAACCACTGATGGTGCTGTCGCAATCAAAGGAATCTTATATTCACGCTCGATACGCTCTTGCACTACATCCATATGAAGAAGTCCTAGAAATCCGCATCTAAATCCAAATCCTAATGCCACTGACGTTTCTGCTTCAAATTTCAAAGCTGCATCATTTAAATTAAGTTTTTCTAATGCTTCACGTAAATCATTGTATTTAGACGTATCTGTTGGATAAAGTCCACAAAACACCATGGAATTTAACTCACGATATCCTTTTAATGGCTCACTCGCAGGATTGTGGACATGAGTAATGGTATCCCCTACACGCACATCTTTAATCGATTTAATGGCCGCAGCCACCCAACCTACTTCTCCCGCGACAAGTTCTTGTTTTTTAACTTCTTTTGGTGTTCGAATACCACATTCAACCACTTCATACTCCGCTTGAGTGGCCATAAAGCGTAGTTTATCACCAATCTTGATTGAACCATCCACTACACGAATGTATGCAATAATGCCACGATAGGGATCAAAGATGGAGTCAAATACTAAAGCTTTTAATGGTTTCTTAATATCTCCTCTTGGAGCAGGCACTTTTTTAATCACAGCTTCTAAAACATCTTCAATGTTTAACCCATTCTTTGCGGAAATAAGTGGAGCATCTTTCGCTTCTAAACCAATCGTATTCTCAATAGCTTCAATCACTCGCTGTGGGTCTGCACTTGGTAAATCAACTTTGTTGATGACGGGAATGATTTCTAAATCATTATCTAATGCAAGATACACATTCGCTAAGGTTTGAGCTTCAATGCCTTGAGCCGCATCCACAACGAGCACTGCTCCTTCACATGCCGCTAAAGAGCGTGAAACCTCATAGGTGAAGTCAACATGACCTGGGGTATCAATAAGGTGAAGTGTATAAACTTCGCCATCACGAGCTTTATATTGAAGCTGAACCGCATTAAGTTTAATCGTAATACCACGTTCACGCTCTAAATCTAAAGAATCTAAAATTTGCGCCATCATTTCACGACTCGCAACTGTTTGAGTTAATTCTAAAATTCGATCGGCTAATGTCGACTTACCATGGTCAATATGAGCGATAATGGAAAAATTACGGATACGAGATTGATCCATGGTCTTTACTCTCTTTCTTTATCATATGTTGGATGAAGAATTGATGAACATCATCAATCCCAGTTAATTCAGGATGGAATGCTAAAGCAAGCATATTTTTTTGTAGAGCTACAACAATATGACCATCCACTTCACATAATACTTCAACCCCTTCACCGACTTCTTCAATATAAGGAGCGCGAATGAAGACAAGTTCAAGCGGTGTATTACTGATGTATTTTATTGAGGATTGAGTTGCAAATGAATCGAGTTGTCGACCATAGGCATTTCGTTTAACCCGAATATCCATCACCCCTAAAGTACTCACAGGTTGATTTGTGATTTCTTTTGATAATAAAATCAATCCAGCACACGTCCCCATCACTGGACATCCTTGGTTAATCAGTATTTGCAGGGCTTCAAAAAGCCCATTCTCTTTCATTTGCTTGGCCATGGCAGTACTTTCTCCACCAGGCAAAATAATCCCATTGATTCCTTCTAAATCGCTTACTTTCTTAATGAGACGACCTTCAACACCAAGACGTTTTAACACGTCCATATGTTCTCTAAATGCGCCTTGAATGGCTAAAACACCAATAACCATTAATATCCTCGATCAGCCATTTTATCTTCTTCTTTAACAGAATAGACATTAATTCCCACCATAGGTTCACCTAAATCCTCGCTAACTTCAGCTAAGATTTTAGGATCATTATAATGAGTGACTGCTTTCACAATCGCTGCAGCACGTTTGCGAGGATCTCCTGATTTAAAGATGCCTGAACCAACGAAAACGCCATCACAACCTAGTTGCATCATCATGGCTGCATCGGCAGGAGTTGCAACCCCACCCGCTGCAAAATTCACAACAGGGAGTTTTCCATGTTCATGGACATATTCCACTAAATGAATTGGAGCTTGTAGCTCTTTGGCTGCATGGTATAGTTCTGATTTTTCAAGACTTTGAATTCGACGAATTTCAAGGGTCATCATTCGCATGTGTTTAACCGCTTCAATCACATCCCCGGTGCCAGGTTCACCCTTAGTACGAATCATGGAAGCTCCTTCACTAATACGACGAAGTGCTTCTCCTAAATTCTTAGCACCACATACAAATGGCACTTTAAAAGCCGTTTTATCAATATGATACGTTGGATCAGCTGGTGTTAACACTTCAGACTCATCAATGTAATCAACTTCTAGAGCTTCTAAAATTTGAGCCTCCACAAAATGACCAATACGTACTTTCGCCATGACAGGAATTGAGACTGCTGCTTGTATTTCTTTAATCATTTTTGGATCGGATGCACGAGCAACACCTCCATCTTTGCGAATATCAGCTGGCACTCGCTCAAGTGCCATTACCGCACATGCACCAGCTTCTTGAGCAATCAGTGCTTCCTCTGCACTGGTGACATCCATGATGACACCACCCTTGAGCATTTGTGCTAAATTTTTATTAAGTTCATATTGTTTGTTCATAAGGTACCTCTTTAGTCGCCTTTATTATATCAAAAAAGCCACCAACATAAAGTAAAACACAAAAAAAGTGGAATTACCACTCTTTATTCAATAGGTTCTAAAATTAAGTAGTCAACACCTTTAATGGTAATGACATAATACTTATTTGTAACTCCATCTTCTTCAACAATGACCACTCCTTTGACTTCAGCTTCTTGAGTTGCGCGAATCTGAGTTGCATTCTCACTGAATGCATCATAGTTTTGGGCCGGTAACATTTTATGATCAAGCACACTGAAATTAGGAGCTTGATTCGTTTGATATTGTAATCCAAAAGATAGTGCTAACACTACAACAAGTGGAGAAGCATATTGAAGTAATAATTGTTTTTGTTTACGTGGACTTGATTTGACGATGTTTTGGTAACGCCATTGATAATACAATGAGAAACCTAAACGAAGCACTATGATGGCGGCAAGAGCCCATAATCCATAAATAACATACATCATAGATTGTCCCTCTCTTTCATATACGTTTTAAATGTTTTCAAATACGATCGATTGACATCCACAAATATACCATTTGACAAATGAAGTCTAAGCTTTGCATTAAAACTAGATGAGACAGCTTCAATATGGTGAGTATTCACTAACATAGATTTACTCACGCGAACATACCCATAATCATGAAGTTGTTCTTCTAACTCAAATAGCTTCAAATCAAATCGTACTTCTTTACCTTTGTAGGTTGTTAAGACCAAATTCCCAAAGGATTCAATCAAATGAACATCCTCACTAAAGATTCGAACATTGCCTAATGAGGTTTTCCCATGTAAGATGAGACCTTTTTCTTCATTAGCTTTAATAATGCGTTCTAACTCACTCATAGATAAGTCAACAAGTGAGACCTTTGAGGTGTTTTCTTGAACAACCAAGTGATGTGTTGCAAGTGTGGATAGAACTTTAAATTGTGTGAGCAAGCGTTGTTTAAAAGTAGTATTTTGACTCATACATCCTTGGTGACATCACCATACCATACCTTTCTAAAGTTGGGATAAATTTATGCTAAGTTGCATTATTTACGATATAAATTACTTAAATTGTTGATTTATGAAGGTTGATAGATAAGGTTTATCATCACTAACCTTGTACATCTTACGTCCTTCAACTTGAACGTGAGTTATACAAATATTATCGGTTTGTGTCGCAACATGCAATCCACAATCATCAATTTTAAGAATAGTACCACTCGGTTGATCAGATTTTTGATGAAGCAGTTTACTGCCATAAAGTTTAACTCGCTTATCATTAAGTAACGCATACCCAATTGGCCAACTAATTAACCCTCGAATATGATTATGAACATGAAGTGCATCTTGGTCAAAGGATACATGCTCATCTTCAGGTAATACATTATACCCAAAAGTCACGTGTGACTCATCTTGTGGATGGGCCGTAATTTCATGATGAATGACTTTCATTAAATACTCATCTAGACAAAGTTTTGCACTTTCAATCAGTTTGTCATGTAAGATCTCTGTCGTGTCATCAATAAGAATGTCGACTTTGGTTTGCGCAAATACTTCACCTGCATCCATCGCTTTAATCATTCTCATTAGACTAATGCCTGATTCTTTTTCTCCATTTATGATGGCCCAATGAATCGGTGCACCACCACGATACTTTGGAAGCAAGGATGCATGAATATTAAGTGCATCCTCTTTAGCACATTTAAGTATCGATTCTGGTAAGAACTGACCATATGCACATGTGATGATATAGTCGATATGAAGGTGTTGAAGATCTTCTAAGATCTCTTTAACCTTAATAGGTTGAAAGATAGGAAGTCCTAATTCTTGAGCCACCACTTTGACTGGAGTCGGCGTCAGGATTTGCTTTCGTCCAACCTTCTTATCGGCCTGTGTGACCACCGCAACAATGTCAATTGGAAAATGACTCAAATGTTTTAATATCTTTGCGGCAAAGATAGGAGTCCCCATAAAAACAACTCTTTTTTTCATCATATTGAACCTCGTTATCATTCTATCAAAAAACACATTGTTTCGCATATAACCTTATCATTGCATTTTCAATTCGGTGTTGCTATAATAAAAAAGCAATTAAGGAGGATCGTATGCCAAATATCAAATCTCAGAAGAAACGCGCACTCACTAACGTGAAAAAAGCAGCGGCCATCACTTCTGAAAAATCAGCGCTCAAAACAGCGATGAAATCAGTGATTAAACTTATCTCCGCACAAGATAAAGAAGGTGCTTTAAATGCCCTTAACACATTGAATTCAAAACTAGACAAAGCAGTGACTAGTGGAATCTACCACAAAAACTATGCTGCTCGTCAAAAAGCAAGATTTGCGAAAGCTTACAATGCACTAGAGAAAAGTGTTTAGTCTAATTAGACTGCACCCTGTTTAGTAGACAAATAAAAAAAGACACCGATGTTGTCTAAAACGAAATACCTCTATAATTGGATTATGGAGGTATTTTTTATATGGCTAAGAAAGGTCAAAATTTCAAAAAATA
>Ga0208242_100188_pt1 | contig 73777 bp, 70 predicted proteins | sample SubbioAug_CSW13A_FD_184825 | JGI IMG/M metagenome (GOLD analysis project Ga0208242, IMG submission 184825) | Serpentinite rock and fluid subsurface biosphere microbial communities from McLaughlin Reserve, California, USA - CR12Aug_CSW13A (SPAdes) | ecosystem: Environmental > Terrestrial > Deep... | reverse complement strand
TTCAATTGGTTTATCAGTTTGTATACTTTCAAATGCAACCTCGATTGGCTGTGTTTCTATGGTTGAGTCCATAGCCAAGACTCTTGGATTGAATGATGAAAAAAAACAACGCTGTAATCATCGTTGCTACAACACATCTTGAATGATGTTTCATACTGTTTCCCCCGTATGGTTAATATCATAATAACACCTCAAATAGAGGCTTTGTCAACAGAAATCTGTAGATTTTATCAGATATTTCAACGACGAAGTTGCCTAACATATTTCAATGGTTGAATACATTGATATATCGTCTAAACCGACGATTTTATACTACTGATTTGAATGACAAAAGAAGTATCTTTATATCTAATTTGATTGTTTGATTTGTATTTATCCTAATGATTTTGATATTTCGGCATTAATACATAAAAGATTATAGAGATGCTCATATAACTTAAAAGTCATAGAAAACTTCCAATGAATAACGTTTTTTAGTATGTTCTCACATTCAATGATTCTGATTAATGTCTAAACTCATATGCTTTGAAGAAGTTTGAGCAATTTGATAGAAATCGCGATTGCCTCAAAATTGCCTCGAATTTAGCAAAAACTCTGAATCTTATTGGTAATTTATGGTAACATTAGGTTAGACATCAATCAAAATCCAAGCATTTAAGGCACTTTTTGGAAAACTATGGTATCTTTTGGTAATAGTGATTGCTCTCCGTCCTCGGGCACCATGCATTGTGTTTAACGATGATTGATCACTCATTAATGAATATTGGCATACTATTAAAGATCATTGAATCATGATTAACTAAGATTAACGATGATTAATGAGAATCACATGATGATGTGATTTTTTATTTGTTATTAAACACGGCTCAAGTTAAACAAGAAAAATATTAGCTTAGTAGCTTCATTATTATCAGATATCTAGTTCATATCTTGATTAAATCGATGTACATAGTACAGTTTAACACTAAGAGATTCATACCTTATCAAAGCGTTTTTTTTATGTTACACTATAAAAAAAAGGGGGGATATGATGACTTTTAAACGTATTACAATAGTGTTTTTAATGATTATTTTTGCGATAAATTATGCAACAGGAAATGTAAATGCATATGATGTTGCAAATGCAATCTCAAAAAGTTTGGATTCAGAACAGTTAATTCATTTTACTCCTAACAATTTGAGTGATTTCTATTCATTAAGCGATGATACAATTATTTTAGTTTATAATGATCAAATTGTACGGAAGAAAGATTTGGATATTAATGGTAAGGTTTCACTTAGCTCATTTGATTTGTATGATAGAACATCTAACTACAAAACTTCTTCTGGAATTCAAGAAGTTATTGTTTATAAACCAACTAAACCAACCGGAATGTTCACTGCCGTTTCCTATCACACCGTAAGTACAACCCAGTTTTTTCAAGAAACAACTTCTTATTTTTTTACTCCAAACCGTGCAAACCTTTTTATTGCTCAGAGTCAAACTAACACATTTAACTTCTCTCTAAATTGGTTAGTTTACTCTGCATTGGCTGGGATTAAATATTTCGGACCATACATTGCAGTCGTTCTTGGTTTCAAAGATTTACTAACAGTTAGTTTTTTCAGTGAAATCGCACAGCGTTCAACAAACAATAAATGTGTTAATATAAGTTTCATGAAAAACAGATATGGTTCATTTAGAGCTGTCAAAGATTGGAACTGTAATTCAATAGTATCAAGAAATGGTACTCAAATTACAAATCAATGGTTAACAACGACTGAAAAAACTGAAATTCAATGGAGTCCATCACCCTAATGAAAAGAAATATATTCACTTTGCAATTAATCGCTGCTTTAAAGTTCTTTATTATTGGTGTACTTCTCAATCCTATGCATATTCAAGCAACGATTTTCATTATATCCGGAACAGCCAATATTCTTCTTTATGGGTATGAGCTGTCGTTGTTAAGAAAACTAAAAGCAGCAAATAGTAGTAATCCTAATAGCTAAGCGCAACTAAGGCCATGAGAGCATATGATTTCTCATGGTTTTTCATTTTTCTCCAAAAGTGTCTTTTATACACTTCAATGCAAGATGATGGGTTTCCTATAATGGGTCCATACGAATTCAGATTTAATCATTAGAATACTTCGTTTACAGAAGTATCTCTAGTATGAATGTAGTTTTTAATAGATTGGAAAATATAGATAATCAAAATTCATTATTCCACAAAGCGTCAACTCGGACCAAGAATATTCTTGATTATATTAACCCTTCAATATCATACTCTTGCTTTTTATTATTTATCATTTCTGATAATCAAATACTTGATTCAATTGTGATGCCTCATAAATCTTGCAATATGGATTGCCTCAAAATTGCCTCGAATTTATCAAAAACTATGAAACTTTTCGGCAATATATGGTAACATTAGGTTAGATATCAATCAAAATCCAAGCATTTAAGGCACTTTATGGAAATCTATGGTATTTTTTTGTAATAGTGATTGCCCTCCGTCCTCGGGCACCATGCATTGTGTTTAACGATGATTGATCACTTTTTAAAGAGAATTGATATACTATTAGCAATCATTGAGTCATCATTAACTAAGATTAACGATTATTAACGAGAATCACTTTGAGTGATTTTTTGTTTACTTCATAAAAAAGACTTCAGAAACGTTCTGAAGTTTGTAATTAAGTTTATCTAGCTAAGAAATTTTGTTGAAAGATTTTGCCTCACCAATTAATAATCAACGATTCATACGGTAAAATAATGAAAGAGTTATTAAAAAAGGAGTAAGAGTATGTATAGCAATTAGAATTTCATTAAATCTTTTTCTAATACCTTCTGATATGTTGATTCCTTTGAAATCTTCATTAAATAAAAAACCTGATGAAACACTCATAATAAAACTAGTTATCATCAGTGCTAAAACTTCAATCATCCCAGGCTTCATAAATACCATGATATAGAAATAACCTGAAATTCCTAATACCATAGCCACATTCACTATCATTTTTCTTCTATCAAGCTTTTTCATTTAGCATCCTCTTTCAATTGTTATTCAACTCAATAAATATGAGTATTCATGTAAAACCATTTGATACTAAGAGTATTTAATCAAATCAAGATAAGATAACCATTTTTCGCCAAACCTTGCTAAATCATCTTGTGCAAATTTGTTCATTGGATCAGCTTCATAAAGGTGCCTGAACTCTTGCAATCTAGCATAAAATGCGAATGTGCAGTTTATTTCAAAATAACCAGTCGATGGATCACTTTGTCTTTCATCAAGTGCAAATGATTCTACGTAAAATGGAGAATCACCAAAAATGATGATTCGTTTCAATGTAGGAGTGTTTAAGAATGTATTGTCTCCCACCTTTTTTATTGTTGAAGGAAAAGTGATTTCTTCAATTGTTAGATTAGCAAATGCTTTATCTCCTATTTCAGTCACTCTCTTACCGTTTATTTGATCTGGAATCACCACAAAAGTACTTTCACCAATGTACTTGGTGATTTGCAATGTGTCATTATTTAACAAAACAGTTTCAAAATCACTCTTTGGTTCTTCTATAGGGTTCTCTTTTTTTGAGCATCCTGTGAATACAACTAATATAATAAGTAAAACAATCCTATATTTCATATACTACCCCCCTTTTTTGATTTTAATTTATTCAGTAAAAATTCTTTGATAAGTTATTTACATTTTACATGAATTAGTCACACAATAGAATAACTTTCAACAAAATTCAATGAAACACAACCAACTGCTATTGTATCGTTTTACAGAAAATATTTGTCATATACTATGCTTAAATATTATCTATTCATTTCTCGTATTGAATAAGAATAAGTTCTATGCTAAGGTTTTAAAAAGGGTGGAACCATGTTTGAAACTAAATTAGGAATTCAAGCGATATTTAATAATAAAAAAAGAACATTCATAACACTTGGACTTATCTCTCTATTGATTACTGTCATAGTCTTTGCTAATGCGCTAATATATACAAACAGAGCTTCTAAAGACCTACAACTCGAACTCATCTATGGATCATGGACCCATGCCTTTTTTGAAGAAAGCAGATCTTCAACTTTTGATGCTGTTGGAACCTATTATCGAGTCTCTGACTTATTTGGAAGTTTTGACAAAACGATGTTTGAGTTGTCAAACTTTGAATACTATAAAGGTCGCGAACCAAAAAGTGAGAATGAAGTCATTGTGACATTAAATGTCATCAATGATCTTGGATTATCCTATGACTTGAATCAAGTTATTACGATAGATAATAAAGAGTTCACGCTTGTAGGAATCATTTATCCATACAATGAAGATTGGATTAGAATCAATTATGTTAATTATCCTACGATCATCACTACAGGATTAGTGTCCAGTAACAAAGTCTTCTTTGGAAAAGCAAAGAAACTAACACCATTTTACAATGTCAGTGACTACATTGGTGTGAATACTTATGGTTTTCCATATATAGATACTAATGGAAGTGCTTTTAGTGATCGAACAAGTGAAGATATTGATATGCATGTTCAATCATTTAAGTTAACCCAATTATTGTTAGTAGCATCAATCGTTGTATTACTTGTCGTATTCAAAAATAATGTGCAGTTTTACAAGAAGCGATTTGATATCCTCTCACAGCTTGGTGTTAATAATTTAGGAATTCTATTTTATTACATCCCTCAAATTATACTATTCGTTCTCGCTTCGTGGTTGTTCTATAACATTACCCCTACTATTTTGAAATATGTCTTTAATTCAATAGATCAAGTGCGATTCGATATATACAATAAGAATCTAGTTTATGCATCAGAAATGACACTATGGATAATCATTGCACTTAATCTTTTTGCTTTGATATCAGAAAAGATCTGGTTAATTCAAACTCGATTAATGAAAGGTATTCAAGTTTTATTAGTGATGATTGTATGCTTTGCAACAATCTATTTGGTTACTCCACTTAACACCCACTTGAATGAAATAGAACTCCCACTTTTACAAAGAATGAGAATCGATTGGGAACACAGTATGTACTACATCGTAAATGGGTCAATGGGAGGATTTACGAGTGAACCAAATCCATTTACATCATACATGAATGAATGGGAAAAAGGTGATTTGGAGTCACTGTTAAATCATCCGAAAACAAAACACTTGATTCCTTTTAGTGTAAAATATGTTTCATACATTCGTTCTGATAATGAAATGGGCAGACAAGCTATTAGTTATCATGATGATGAAGTCCTTCAGAATTTCAATTTGCCAATAACACTTTCTAGTGATTTCATCAATGGTTTAAGTTTTTATATCCATGGAGACAACACTGCAGAATTTGCTGAAGGTGATGTGATTTATTTTAATGATGTGCCTTTTAAATATGAAGGAAACTTTTATTTTGATGAAGATTCATACAACACATTATCATTAAATACAGGGGTTCTTATTTCTGTAAATGGTGCTCATCGCCTTAGTTTTCCAACTGATCGATACAACATTTTCATGCTTAGAGCTGAGAGAATGTCCGATTTTCTTGATTATGATGCACTAGTAAGAAGAGTTGCACAAAATGCTGATGTCACCAATTTTCGACTCAATGTTGAGCGCGCAATAAATCGTCAGATTAGCATAACTCTATTTAAGATGTTTGAGATTCTCATACAATATGGACTTGGTGTAGCTATCTTATCTCTACTTTGTCTGCAACAACTCATGATGAAGAGGAAAACCCTAGCCATTCAACATTTTTTAGGGGTATCAAAAGTAAAACTCATCTTGAAAAATGCAACACAGTTTGCTCTTCCTGCGATAATCATCTTACTTCCATCAATCTACGTTGTTGGTAATCAGGCTTCTTTAACTTCGAGTTTAGTCTTTAATATATTATTAGGGCTTGTATTTGTATTCATTGTTTGGTTAATAAGCTTAGTGATTCACATTAATTATCTAAAAGGCAGTCTTATTGAATTACTAGATGAAAGGGAGTGACACTTATGTTGCAAGTTATTGATTTAAAGAAGAATTACAATACGGTTGAAGCTTTAAGAGGTGTTACACTTGATATTTCTGATGGTGAGTTTATCTCCATCATGGGGAAAAGTGGATGTGGAAAGACAACACTTCTACATTGCATGTCTGGGATTTTGAAACCTTCATCAGGCGAGATACTTTTTGATGAGAAATCACTCTTCAAAATAAAAGATCGTGCAAGATCAAAGGTACGTCGTACTTCAATGGGATTTGTGTTTCAATTCTTTAATCTAGTTCCTGAACTAACTGTAAAAGAGAACATCTTACTTCCATTAAAGATCAATCGATACAAGGTTGATGAAGTCTATTTCGATAAGCTAATCGAAGATTTAGGAATTATTGAGCAGATTAATCGACTCCCTGCCACGTTAAGTGGTGGACAACAACAACGTGTGGCGATTGCGAGAGCTTTGATTCATAAACCCAAGATTGTTTTTGCGGATGAACCCTCTGGCAATCTTGACGAAACAAGTTCAAGAGAAGTCATTGAATTACTTCAATCTCTTCAGAAGGAATACAATCTAACGCTAATTATGGTGACGCATGATAAGGATATTGCATCTTATGCAGATCGAATCATTCATATGAGGGATGGTAGAATCGTTTCTCAATAATACATAAATATAAGGCTGTACAGATACATAAAGATTAAGTTAAACCTAAACGGTTACGCTAGTATTGATTGCCCTACGTCCTCGGGCATCATTATTATGGAATAAAACAAGTGCATCAAATCTGATACACTTTTGTTTATCTAGTTAAGTATTATAATATTAAACCTTTACTCAAACGCTGGTCTTCTATCATCATACACTTTATCCACATCAAAGAAATGCTGATTAATATACTCTTTATCTTTATTCATAACAAATCCATCAAGATTAATCCTTGGCATTAACACACTTTTCCCTAAGATTTTAGGTTGTGAGCGACGGTCCACATTAAGATAGAATGCATACCCTTCATCAATGAAATACTGATAGAGTTCTCCTTTCAGTGTAATGCCAAAAGGTGCAATAAAGACATTGGACTCTCCAATCACAGGAGTAATCCATTGTTTAAACAGCTGTGTATCTTCTTTAATGCCTTCAAGTGTAGAATTCTCACTAAAGTATTTGCCATCCGCATGGGTATAACTATGATTAGCAAACTCCCATCCTGTTTCTTTTAATCTTTGTACAATGACTTTGGCAGTGGTAACTTCTGATGCAATCTTAGGATCATATCCCATAACTCCCCAACTACCTGTAATCCCTAATAGTCCTTTTGCACCTCGATAAGAAAACTGAGGATTTTCCTTGACAAAATCATCCACAATCGGAAATACTTCTGCAGTTCTTGACTCAATTTCTAATCCTTCAAGATTTCGGATCATGGCACTGACTTCATTGTTTTGATTGATAAACAATCTAGAAGCAAATCCTTCTTTCTTTCTGTTCTCAGGATATCCCACATTATCAATGGACATTAAAAGAGGTCGCTTCCCTTCTGGAAGATATACGTCTTTCTTAGTCACATTCCCTAATGAATCCACATCATACAAATCACTAATTCGAACTAGGACATATCCACGTTCCATAAGTAGTGGTAACATTCGTTGAAATTCTAATGCTGTGGTCATCCAATAGTTATAGCCTTGTGGCTGGGAACTATTTGGACCAAATGCCAATTCAGGATACACAATTAAGCTATGAAAGAAAACATGCTCAATTCTTCCTATATAAGGTTTTAACTCAATCATGAAATCTTCAATTTTCTTGACTTCACTTTTCATCTTATCATTGAATATCTCTGAATCACTTTTTAGTAAATCAATAGCTTCTTGATAATAGTAACCTTTCACTAATTGATGTGCTTCATTAATCACTACAACACGCTTAGCTTCACGTGCTTTTTCTTTTTCAATTTCTTCTTGTGGTGTGTTGTTATTACTGTTTTCAACCTGAGACATGATAAAAATGAATCCACTGATTGATGTGAGGATTAATAATATTAATAGTGTTAACATCCACGCATTTCTACGCCGAATTCTCTTTGTTCTTCTTTTCATGTGTTTAACCCAAGAACATCATAGTCCTTTTTATCAACTTCAACAAGCGTGAAAATGATATTCTAAACATCATTCACAATCAATGAATAAATCACTTAGTAATGCTAAACACGAACTTATATATGAATTGGATAGCCTAGAGCTAATTCTGATACATCTAGAATGGCTTCCGAAAGAGTTGGATGCGCATGAATAGTTAAGGCAATATCTTCTACATTCATGCGTGCTTCTATCGCAAGTGTTATTTCCGCAATCATATGCCCCGCTCCCTCTCCTGCAACTTGTCCTCCCAATATTAAACCTGTTTTCTTTTCTGTAATGAGCCGAACAAATCCTTTGGTTTCATTTAATGAAATTGCGGTTCCATTTGCGCCGAGTGGAAATATTGAAATATTGATATCCAATCCTTGTTCTTGAGCTTGTTTTTGTGATACTCCCACACTTGCTATCTCAGGGTCTGCACTACAAATCGCAGGCATTGCGACATAATCGATTTTAACAGGCTTTCCAACAAGTGCATGAGCAGCAATCTTAGCTTCATAACTGGCTTTATGCGCTAACGCAGGACCTAAGGTAACATCCCCAATCGCAAAAATATGAGGTTGTGATGTCCGACCTTGTTCATCAACTTTTATAAATCCACGCTCATCAACATCAACACCAGCTAAATGTAATCCTAGTTCATCTGTATTAGGAACTCGACCCACACTCACCATAACATAATCTGCCTCAATGGTATGTTCTTTACCTTCTTTAACATAAGTAACTTTAACGTTATCTTCATTTTCTAGTGCTGACTTTGCGTTAGTGTTCGTGATGATATCAACGTTTTTAGAAATGAACTCATGTTTGACTAACTCAACCATGTCTTCATCAAACCCTGCGAGAAGATTATGAGCTGATTCAATGATTGTCACTTTTGAGCCTAGATTAGCAAATACGCTCGCCATTTGACATCCAATATAACCACCCCCAATGACTATAAATCGTTGTGGTACTTCCTTTAGACTTAATGCACCTGTAGAGTCTATGACACGTCGTTTATACTTAAACCCATCAATTTCTAAGGGCCGACTTCCTGTAGCAATGATCGCTTCATTAAACTTATATGTTTGTGCCTCAACTCCCATGATTACATTTAAATGATTGGGTTCATTAAAGAATGCTGAGCCTTTTATGATATTCACCTTATTCTTTTTAAGTAAAGATTCAACTCCTTGTGTGAGTTTTTTGATGACGTTATCATCTTTCCACTTTTGAGTTTTGACCATATCAAACACAACATCATTGGCATGAACTCCATATTTCTCTGATTTGATATCTACAAAATGATGTGCTGCTTGAATGAGTACTTTAGAAGGTATACACCCCACGTTTAAACAAACTCCTCCAAGCGCTTCTCTTTCAATAATCGTTACTTTCTTTCCAAGTTGTGCTGCCAAGATGGCTGCAACATACCCACCAGGTCCAGCACCAATAACAACACAATCTAATTCTAATGCAAAATTACCGACCACCATATGTTTATCCTCCTTCCATCAAGAGAAGGTCTGGATCACTTAAGTGTCGTTTTAATTCATTCATTGCCTTTTGAGCAACTGCTCCATCGATGATTCGATGATCAAAACTCATCGATAAATGCATCATACTTCCAACTCCAATCGAGTCATCTTCTAAAACCATTGGTTTCTTTTGAATTCGACCCATCCCAAATATCGCAACCTCAGGATAGTTTATGATAGGTGTAAACCACATGCCACCTAAAGATCCAATACTGGTAATGGTGGTCGAGCCATGTTTCATTTCATGAGGTTCTAAACTACCTTCATGTGCTTTATTGGCTAAGTCTGTAATCTCTTTAGCAATTGTGAAGATTCCTTTTCGATCAACCTCTTTTATATTAGGAACATATAGTCCTTTACTTGTGTCCACCGCAATCCCAATATTGAAGAATTTCTTATAGACAATCTCATCACTAGATTCATCAAGACTCGCATTTAGAATAGGATACTTACGAAGCACAGTCACGACTGACTTCACCATATACGCTAAGTACGTTAACTTGATATCTTGAACTTGAGCAATGTCTTTAAATCGATCCAAATGGGTGATGAGTCTAGAAACTTCAACTTCATCAAAGATTGCAACATGAGAGGCATGCTTTTGTGAGTTCGTCATCGCCTTTGAAATGGCACGTCGAGTTACTGACATTTTCTCACGAGAAGTATTTTCACTTAATGTGATAAAAGATGCTTCTGTTTCAACACTGTGTTCAATCATAGATTGAATTGGTTCGTCTTTCTCTGGGATGTTCTCAACTTTAATTGATGATGACAAGTATGCATCAATATCTGATCGAGTGATATGACCATGTTTTCCACTTCCATTCACCTTAAAAATATCAACTCCTTGATCTCGAGCATACTGACGTATTGAAGGCATGGCTAATACTCTTGAGAGAATTGAGTGTGTTAGTCGATCTGAAGCAGTTTGAATATTTATGCCATCATTGTGTTTTTGATGATGTTGTGAATCAATTGAAGTATTTTGATTAGGAATGGTGGCGTCATTGGTTACTTCAATTTCTGCTAAGGTATCACCAATCTTGACGACTGTTCCTACACTTTTAATTATCTTATGGATGGTTCCATTGATGGGTGATGGAACCTCTTGAATGAGTTTATCATTTTGTATTTCAACTAAAGTGGCATCTTCTAAAATTTCATCACCAACCTTGACCTTCCATTCCACAATAGTTCCTTCTGTGATTCCCTCGCCAATCTTTGGCATTTTAAATTCAACAAGCATATCTTATCCTCCTTAATCGAAGTTAATGACTTCTTTGATTTTATCGTGGATATCTTGCGCGTTAGGTAACCAATCATTTTCAGCCAGACTAAAGGCATAAACACTATCAGGGGCACTGACTCGACCAATAGGTGCTTTAAGCGATAACATGGCTTGCGGTCGCTCAGCTATTTCAGAAATAATCATCGCAGCAATCCCTGATTGGCGTTGTGCTTCTTGCACGACCACGAGTCGACCTGTTTTTTCTACTGAATGAACAATAGTTTCAATATCAAGTGGTGATACGGTTCTTAGATCAATGACTTCCACTGAAATCCCTTCTTCGTGAAGTTGTTTCGCCACTTTGAGTGATTCATGCACCATAGCACCATAGGTGACTATACTGATATCATTTCCTTCTAAAACAACAGCCGCTTTCCCTAGAGGGATGGTGTAATACGCTTCTGGAACTTCTTCTTTAAATGAGCGATATAGCTTCATATGTTCTAAAAAAATCACAGGATCATTGTCTTCAATCGAAGCCAATAATAAACCTTTCGCATCATAGGGATTACTTGGAATGACAACTTTTAATCCTGGAACCTGAGCCATAATCCCCTCAAAACTATCCGCATGGGATTCTGGAGCATGAACTCCTCCCCCAAATGGAGAGCGAATCGTAATTGGCATGTGATGAACACCGCCAGTACGATATCGTGTACGAGCCATTTGATCTGCAATCGCATCCATCGTTTCAAAGACAAATCCAAAGAATTGAAGTTCAGGAATGGGTCTAAATTTTTGAAATGCTAAACCCACCGCAAGACCACCAATTCCTGACTCGGCTAATGGTGTATCAAAAACACGTTCTTCACCATACTTGGCTTGTAAGCCTTGCGTAGCCCTAAAGACTCCGCCATTGAGTCCAACATCCTGACCAAAAATTAACGTAGTTTCATCTTTTTCAAGAGCTTGATCAAGGGCATGGGTAATTGCTTGAATCATTGTTAATTGTGCCATAAATCATAACCCTTCTTTCTTTTTATAGTATTCAATTTGTTCTTTAAGCGTGTGAGGTGGGACTTCAAACATGGACTCTAAAAACTCAGAGACTTTTTGTTTAGGAGCATCATCTGCTTCTTTGACTGCTTTTTGAATATCGGCTTCAAATTGTTTTATGAGTTCCTCTTCATCGTCCTGATTCCATAATCCTTTTTCAACCAAGTAAATCCGTGTACGTTTAATTGGATCTTTAGCTTCCCATTCAATGAAGCTTGCTTCATCACGATAAATTTTAGGATCATCCCCAGATAATGAGTGAGGTTGAAATCTTGAAGTATAGGTTTCAATGAGAACAGGTCCATTTCCCATAAGTGCCCATTCACGTGCAGCCTTTGATACTGCATAAACTGCTAAAGGATCCATTCCATCAACTAAGATTCCAGGAATGCCTGCAGCCGCAGCTTTTTGCGCAATAGTATTGGCAGCTGTTTGTTTTTTCCATGGTGTTGAGATTGCATATTGATTGTTTTGTACAAAGAATACGACCGGAGCTTTAAAGGCTCCCGCAAAGTTGATGCCTTCATAGAAATCCCCTTGCGATGACCCGCCATCACCCGTGTATGTAAAGGCCACTTGTTTTTGACCTCGTTTCTTTAGTCCTAATCCCACTCCAGCAGCTTGAGTGATTTGTGCGCCAATAATCACTTGAGGTGGTATCGCTTGAAGATCGTGAGGATATCGTCCTCCTTCCACATGGCCACGACTCCATAAAAAAGCTTTGTGTAATGGTAGTCCATGCTTTATGAGTTGAGGAAAATCTCGATAACCTGGAAGTAGAAAATCATTTTTATCAAATGCTAAAACACTCGCTAATTGACTTGCTTCTTGACCGGCTGTAGGTCCAAAGAATCCAAGTCGTCCTTGTCGCGCTAAGATCATACAACGATCATTGAGTGTTCTTGACCATAACATATCTTTAAACAACTGAACTAGTTGTTCATGATTTAAATCAGGCACTAAATTCTCATTAACAATTTTGCCTTCTTCATTCAATATCTGAATCATTTTATAATTGCCTTCAACTGAGCGAAGATGCTTTGTAAAGTCAATGAGGGTGTCTTTCTTATTTTCAATCATACGCTGATCTGTTCCTTTCTTTCATTGCAACAATGCATCAAGATTCAATGAAACCATTTGCTTCATTGAATCACATCATGTGGATAGGATATCAATGTTGATACCTTTGCACAGGATTGTATAAATACATATTCATTTTGTTTATGACTTATATCAAAACAAGTGAATCGAACCTGCTTTAGTTTTGATGTTAAAGCAATAAGCTCATTTAACTTTTCAATATCATGCATAAACCTATTCTAATGAATATGACATGTTCAATTTTATGTTCTATTGAGAGCTTACCTCCTTTCATTGTTATGTCATTTTATCTGAGCAATGTGGTGATTCACTATGACTTTGCTCACACGTTCTTATTCACTTACGATACTTCTAATTTAACTCTTTGATTAAAGAAAAAGGCAGGGGTTTCCAACAATCATAAATATCATGAATATGGGTAAAATCATCCTTAGATTGATCATGAATGATCGATTTGATGTTTTCCATTCGCTTTATATTTATAATGCGGTACCTGCACTGCTTGTTTTAATAATTTAAGATGTGTATCGTAAACCAATACTTGATAATCCACTAGATTATGACAAGACATTATTTGAAAAAGAGTGTAAATATTGTATCCATCAAGGTGAATATCATTGAACACAGATAATCTAGGTTTTAAATCGCTGGTGTTAAATGCATTGCTAATGAGTTGAGTTTCTATAAAGTTTTGACTGATAGTTTCTAATGTAATTTGAACCTTGTCGAAAATGATTGAGGGTTTATTGTAAGACCAATGAAGACAATCATCATGTGATTTTAAACACTTTAAAGCATACTTATTTAAAGATTGATTAAAGCATGGATTAGTTGATTCATTAATCAAGTAACGCATTGTGAGTGCTCCTTATCTTTATCCTATGCCTTCGATTGTGAAAATGCAATGATTATGAACAAGTTGATTCAATACTTCTACTAATCCATTTAAAATGTGCGCACAATCAAAATACACATCAACATAGATGTAATATAGATGTGATTGTTGATATTTTAAAAACTACTTCACATAATTATAATAATTAAAAGACTGTATTTTTTTCATGATTATGCTTTATAATGGTCGTAAGGAGAACCTTATGAAAATACTTACCGATACAGGATCATTATTATCAATTGAGAAAGCACATGAGTTAGATGTTTCATTAATTCCCCTACAAGTTGAAGTTAAAGGTAAGAACTATCGAGATTACTTTGAAATTTCAACCTCCGATTTCATCACAGAAATTGCCAGTGGTATCCCCGTTTCTTCTCAACCTGCTATTGGTGAAGTGATGGATGCTTTTGAAAAAGCTCAAGATGGATTATATATTGCCATGACCTCTGGATTAAGCTCAACTTACAACTCTGCTGCAGCATTAGGGCATGAATTTCCACAAATGACCATCTTTAATTCAAAGACCTTAGCTGGAACACAAGGATATTTAGTTGAAAAGGCATCTGAGTTTGCAAATATATTAAGTAAAGAAGATATGTTGCGTAAACTCAATCATCTATTGAGTGAATGTAAGTCCTATCTTATTCCCGTGGATTTTGATTATCTTAAGCGTAATGGAAGATTATCTCCCATGGCGGCCTTAATGAGTGGGTTTCTCAAGATTAAACCTATTGTATTTCATGCTCCTGGAATGGAAAAATTAGAGAAGTTTGGAGTGGGTCGCACATGGTCTCAAGCCATTGACAGTATTATTGCGGATATGAACAAAAACAATGTTTCACATAGACACAAAGTATTTGTATCTCATTCTAACAATTCTGAGGTTGCAGATAAATTTATTGAAAAACTAAAAGCTAGTTTTGAAAGTATTGAGGTTACAAAATTACTGCTATCTCCTGCGATGACCACTCAAGGTGGTCCAGGTTGTGTTGCAGTGCAATATATCCTTAAAGATTAAAACTAATAGAATATCGTTGTTACTAATGACTTACACTTTAACTTAGTGTGAGTTTTTTTATAGACATAACAAAAACTTCAACAAGCATCTATCTGGAAAGACTTCGAAACGAACCTTGAATGAAACCAATAGCATCGATTCTCTTTTCTTAAATAGTTCCTATTAAATAACTTCAATGTCTTATATAATTGATATAACGGCTTCGGGGGTTAAAGAATGCTTAAGAAAATACACCAACATCACCAGTTCTATGGAATCATTGGGATAAGTCTAAGTTGTTTAATCATTATCATCTCTAATATTTCTAATTTGGACACATTTACATCCATCATGTTGTCTATTTGGTGTGCTTATTTGTTTATATTTTCTGGCCTCCATACTTTTAAAGGATTTAAAACATCCTCATACTTTATGGTATTTGGATTTACAACTTTACTTGTCATGTCTATCGGTCTATATCTCATCATAATACTTAAATGGACAAGCATTCAGAATTTACTTGTTATTCCCATTGTTTTTTTAACAACAACTGGAACATTTAGAAATTGGACAAACACAATAAAGGATCGTGCAGGATTAATGATTGAAAATGCACCACTTTTTGATTTAGATCCATCCCCTTCCTACTATGATTACCTTGTCTATCCCTATATTCAAGAGATGTCCAATGCACTAAAGCATCCTCCTGAGCATATTAAAAACATTGATTCCGCAAATCAAAAGATAAGAATAGGCGTTTTGCTCTTAACTTCAGTCATTTTTTTGTTTTTTTTAATCATCATTGCTTTAGAAATCCCAATTCCTAGTTTTATTGAGTCAAATTTACTCACGATATTGATTACTCTTCTTTTTACTTTTATATTTTCATATTCATTCTATACTCGTGGATTTGATTATGCTTTTAAGTTCACCAGTTTAGCTTCAATGATGATTCCGATTTCAATTATTAGTTTTCAAGTGTTGAAGAAACTTTATCTTGACTCCTTACCATTATTTTGGTGGGCTATGTTATTACTTGTCATCATTATAAGTACATGTGGTTTTCTGACATTACGCACCATCTGGAGAACAACCTACAATCAATTGACACTATTCAAAAGAAAATCAAAAATCATTGCCTTTTCTAATCATTGGCCCATTAGTAACCCTTATAGCCATACTGCAATTACCGTGACATTGAAACTTACCTCAGAACAATCTTCAGTTTTAAATATCATGCGAAATAAACCTGCAGATTTGTACTCTTATGTTGCAAAAGCTTGGGCTTTAGCAGGAATTACACTGGATGAAACTTTAAAGGAAGTCACTTATCTATTCTATGCACATCCAAGAAAGTTAAAAAGCATAGCACGTTACTTTAGAAAATGGAATCCAATCACTATTAAAATTGATTCATTTGATGACCCAAACTTTGATCAATACAAGAATCAATTACCTACAAAAGCAGAATATTTCACACTATTTAATGAGCTAGCCTTAACCATTTATGGTCTCAATGATAGTTATCCTTATAAAAACATAAAAGTAAAATTTCTTGCTGCGTTTACTGATGCTAATCAGATGGATATGATTGAACCTTTATTTAATCAAGTTGATTTAAGTATCATTGAACGTCATGATCCTAAGTTTGATGAAGATGGAAGTCAAGAATATGGTGGTTTTATTTTAGAAGGTGAAATACCCACCAGTATTGGATTAGTAAATCAAATGACTCAAAGCATCATTGAACTTTGTTCTCTACATCATGGGGAATTAGTTGGTTGGCAACCTGTAAATCATGAAGAGAATGAGACGTCATAAGATGAAGTGTCCCAAGCATAACATTACACCATTAAAATACGTTACAATATAAGTGACAATAGATAGGAATGAAACCATGCTCAATTCAAAACAACTACTAGAACTTAATCATCAATACGGCGCAAAAAACTATAATCCATTACCCATTGTGATTGCTAAAGCCGATGGGGTGTGGGTCGAAGATGTTGAAGGTGTTCGATATTTAGATATGCTTTCAGCCTACTCTGCTATGAACTTTGGTCATAGACACCCTAAGATTATTCAAGCATTAAAAGATCAAGCCGATAAATTGACGCTGACTTCACGTGCTTTTGAAAATAATGTATTACCACTTTTCTACCAAAGACTAGCTCAGTTCACTAAAAAAGATTTGATCTTACCGATGAACACAGGTGCAGAAGCTGTTGAGACTGCCATTAAAGCAGCACGTCGTTGGGCGAGCGATGTGAAAAAGATTCCTGAAAACATGTCAGAGATTATTGTGTGTACCAATAACTTTCATGGACGTACTACAACCATTATTTCATTTTCTAATGATGAGAATGCAACACGTGCGTATGGTCCATTTACTCCTGGATTTAAGAGTATTCCTTTTGGAAATATTCAAGCCCTTAAAGAAGCAATTAATCCGCAAACCGCCGCTTTCTTATTTGAACCCATTCAAGGAGAGGCAGGCATAAACATACCTTATGATGGTTTCTTAAAGGATGCTTATGAAGTGTGTAAAGCACATCATGTCTTATTGATTGCGGATGAAATTCAAACCGGTTTAGGCCGTAGTGGGCAAAACTTTGCATGTGATTGGGAAGGTGTTATTCCTGATGTGTATATTTTAGGAAAAGCACTTGGAGGTGGCGTCTATCCAATTTCTGCAGTGGCTGCCAATCAAGATATTCTTGGTGTATTTAATCCAGGATCTCATGGTTCAACTTTTGGTGGTAATCCTTTAGGTGCAGCATGTGCCCTTGTAGCCCTTGATGTACTGGAAAATGAAAATCTAGTGGAAAGATCTCGAGAACTAGGAACATACTTCTTCAATGAACTTAAAAAGATTGAAAGTTCTATGATTGTGGATATCCGTGGAAAAGGACTCTTTATTGGTCTAGAACTTAATCAAGTCGCAAGACCTATTTGTGAGAAACTTGCTGAACTAGGGGTTCTATGTAAAGATACTAAGAAAAATATCATTCGATTTGCACCTCCACTCATTATCACAAAAGAAGAACTTGATTATGCATTAGACAAAATAAAAAAAGTCATGACTTAAGTCATGATTTAATAATGAATTAACTAAATGGATATGATGGAAATTATGGAAATCAACCCTCTCAATGATCAATTAATGGAAGTATGGTTATCATTTAGACACCGATTGTGGCCATACCACACACTTGAAGAACTGAAACATGAAATGACAACAACCATTGACACCCCACATTATGGTGTCTTTTTCTGCAAGAATAATAGCTCCTATGTTGGATTTATCGAAGTGTCAATCAAAGAAAATATAGAATTTTCAAGTATTTCCCCGATTGGTTACATCGAAGGTTGGTATGTCGATGAGCAATATCGAAAATTAGGAATTGGAAGATTACTTATGCATACCGCTGAAACATGGGTTGCTTCAAAATCAATAACTTGGATTGCATCAGATACCACGCTCGAGTATAATCTAAGTCCAATCGCACACAAGAAACTAGGTTTTACAGAGTCGTCCATCCCTTTACATTATCTCAAATCAATTCAAATAGATTAAACGTTATCATTGCATAGATTATCATTTGATGATATTTTAATGAATAACTTAGGCATATCCTCAACTAATGAACCATTAAAACCCTCGAGTTTGTCCTTTATAAGGAGGGTGTTTATGTTCATTAAACTCTTCAATGCCTGGACCTTTTAATTGTTTTAATCGCCATATTCCATAATCATAACTTATCACTAATACTAGAATTGTAAAAGGCAGCCCAAGGAGTAAATTGGTCCAAGCAAGCTGATTAATACTTTCTTGTGTATACAGAAAAATTTGTAAGGCTGTTCGCATTATAAACAATGCAAGCCACATCCAAGTCACTTCAGTGTAAGCTGGTTTAATATCGGGTCTTAAAAACCAATCAAGACTCCATCCTCGTGTAATGTGAGAAGCTAATGCAGCAAGTGGTCGACCAATCACAATCGAAATAAACATCACCAATAAAAAGAACACATTGGAAATAATTCCAGGCAAGAAAAAATTAGTCGCATTATTCGCAAGTAAAGCAAAACCCCCTGCTAATAAAACTCCACCTAGGCCAGTTAAAGCATAAATACTTTTCTGCTGTTTTATGATGCGCATTAATCCAAAACTAGCAGCAACCCCAATAGCACTAAAGATGGCTATCGGAAGTGAAAAAAGATGATTCATGAATACAAATATTAATGGTGGAACAATTGCATCTAAAGTGTTGCCTTTTAATATGCTCGTTAATTCTTCAAGAATTTCTTGATACTTTGATGTTTTCATTTTGGTTGTTTTAATAAGGATATCCTAGATCCCATAAAGAATAGTCCCCAATCTCCCTTGGATTGAAGTGCAGTAACAAAGACGTAAAGTGCACCCGTGAAAAAACCAAAGACCATCATCGCAATAACCCATAGGATTGACGCCAACACACTTTTTTCTCGAAAAACAATCCATAAAGAAAAAAGAATAAATCCAGTGTATAGATCAACTAAGGATACAATACCCCAAGGATTAGCTAAAATGAGTGCCCCATCTGCAGCGAAATCACCAACTCCAAACCCATAAACTAAAACAGCACTCATAGCCACTATACCCAAAAAACTTACTATTTTTACGGTTTTCATCATAATATTGTCCTCAACTTAGTTCGATTATAGCATATTCAATTGACACTCTTTTAAATAAGACTTCAATTAATGATCTTCATTTCACTCAACTTTACAGTTTGTAATCTAGTGCAATTACTCAATCCGTATCACTTACATCATGTCTGAATAAAGGAAGATAAATGTATCTTGATAGATATCACAGAGTGAGTTTGTTATATTAAAGTAAAGCATGTTCATAATTTTTATAAGGAGGTCTTATGAAATCATTGAGATTAAAGTCACTACCTCTCATCATGTCACTAATTCTTTTCGCATGTGCTCCAAATGTGATTCCTCCCATTGATAATGACGATGAACTTGATGAAGAACTTCCTGAAGTTCCATCACCGATTGAGTATATCTTCACAGATCCAGTAGAAACAAATCGTGCAAATACTAATTTTTTGCCTGCATTTGAAGGACAAACCCGTGTTCAAGGAGTCATTACTTCAACCCCTTATACGTCAACCATACTCACCAATCAACTCAATGAACCTTGGGGCATTGATGTTTTACCAAGTGGTGAACTTGTTATTACTGAGAAAACAGGACAATTAAGAATCCTTAAACTTGATGGTTCATTAAGTGAACCCATCCGAGGATTTCCAAGTCTAAACACAACGGGACAAGGTGGTTTATTAGATGTTGCGGTAAGTCCAAACTTCATTGAAGATCGCATGCTTGTTTTCACTCTTTCACTAAGAACTCAAAATGGTTCACTCAGTGCTGTTATGAAAGCCCAACTTTCAAGTGATTTGAGTTCACTTTCAAACATGACCATCATACATCAAGCCACTCCTTCATTTAGCAGCAATGCACATTTTGGAAGTCGAGTGGTCTTTGATCACAATGGAGCTCTATTAATCTCTACAGGTGATCGCCAATCACTTCAAACGCGAGGAAATGCACAAACTTTAAATAATGGTCATGGCAAAATCATTAGAATCACTCTCGATGGAGACCCTGCACCTAATAATCCATTCATTGATCAAGGAGGTTATGCTCGTTATATATATGCCTATGGACTTCGTAATACTCAAGGTTTAGCCATTCATCCTCAAACTCAAGAACTATGGGGAAGTGATATGGGGCCACGAGGTGGTGATGAACTTAATCGTATCTTATCCTCTAAAAACTATGGATGGCCATTCATTACCTATGGCACAGAGTATAATGGGACTCTCATTAATCAAGGAAAAACCCAAAATGATGGAATGGAACAACCCGTTTATTACTGGGATCCTGCTGTGGCTCCAAGCGGAATGATTTTCTATCATTCAGATGTGATCAAAGAATGGGAGAACAATATCTTTATCGCCACACTACGAGGAAATCATATTATTCGCCTAGTCTTGAAAGGCAATACGGTCCTTGCGGAAGAGCGCTTATTATCTAGTGAAGGCCAACGCTTTAGAGATTTAGCCATGGGACTTCAAGGAGAGATTTATGCCATTACTGATGAAGGACGATTGTATAAAATAAGTAAACTGAATAATTTCAAAGTTGGAAAGAAAATGTCTTTCCAACTTTTTAATTTTCTCTGTTTTTTCACAAATATAAGCTATACTTAAGAAAGACAGGATGGTGACATATGAACCCTTTAAATGAAAGATTTATATTATCTAATGGTGTAAAAATCCCTAAGGTAGGACTTGGAACATGGCAAATACCAAATGATCAGGTGGTGCAAGTGTGCTTGGATGCTTTTGAAGTAGGCTATCGTCATATTGATAGTGCAAATGGTTATCAAAATGAACAAGGAGTTGGCCAAGCCATAAAACAAAGTGGTTTAAAGCGAGATGAGCTTTTTATTACAAGTAAACTTCCTTCTCACATCAAAGGTTATCAAGTCACATTAGATTCATTTAATGAAACGATGAATAATCTTCAACTTGATGTGCTTGATTTGTATTTAATTCATGCCCCATGGCCTTGGAGTGAAATTGGTAAAGATTGTACTCAAGGAAACATTGACTCATTCAAAGCCATGATTGAACTTTATCATCAAGGCCGTATTCGCAGTATCGGGGTTAGTAACTTCTCGGTTAAGGACTTAAAAGCTGTCATTGAGGCCACTGGATTTGTTCCTCATGTGAATCAAATTCGCTTCTATATTAGTGATACGCAAGATGATATCGTCAAGTTCTGTCAAGAACACAACATTTTAGTGGAAGCGTATTCTCCACTCGCTACTGGACGTATCTTAAGTAATCCTCAGCTTCAAAAGATTGCTTATGAGAAAGGGGTCAGTGTAGCCCAAGTTTGTGTTAAATATTGCTTAGAAAAAGGAACTCTCCCACTTCCTAAGACCACAAAGCGTGAACGGATGATTGAGAATGCACGTCTTGACTTTACATTAAGTGATGATGAAGTGCATAAATTAGATCAAATCACATTATAAGACATTATCACTATGAAATAAGCCCTGTTCAATCATTGAACAGGGCTTATCTTATTTTAGACTGTGTCTGGAACCCACGCAAGGGCACAGAGAGGAATGGAAATATTTGTGGAAGTCGCACGAATGTCAATCTTTTCAAACACTTCATCGCTGACATTGAAACGATCAAAGATTTGATCAGATTGATTTTCAAGCTCAAGTCTTAAAGCTTCAAGTTGACTTTCAACCGATCGAAGCGTTTCTTGGGCTTGTTCTATGCCTTGACCACTCTTGAGTGCTTTTGAAGAACTCTTCATAGCACTTCCAACTCTAGAAATAGAGGTGGTCGAGATTTTCTTTGAACCAAATAGTGCTGAGAAGATTGCGGTCCCGGTCGAGACCATCGCATCCATTTTCTTTTGATTTGCTAAGGTGCTTTGTTTTTCAACAGCTTGTTGTGCTCTTCTTAAGCGATCTTCAAGGGTATTCACTCGTGCAGCATACTTCTTCTTAAGATCATCTAAGGCTTGGTCACGTTGTTCGTGAGCTTCATGTTGAAGTCGTATTCTAAATTCACGCTCATTTTCTTCAGCAGTTGATACAAGCTTCAATTTTGAACTATACAACAATGTTAAGCCTACACTAGTTCTAACATATTGATTCAATTGTTTTTTCCATGTCTCATAGTTTCGAATATCCGCTGCAACACTCGGGTATGGAGCAAGTTTTGCCCCACTTTGTCCTACTTTCTTAAGATTCTTAAGTTGAACCTCAATAAGTTGTGCATCACTCCAATCGACACTAACAATGCCATCATGAAACTGAGATAAGAAAGTATAAGATTTGGTTGTCGCAACCTTATGTTTTGCACTTTGATAAAACACCTCAACCACACCTAGTGCATACGGTTGATACACAATATTTGCATTAGTTGACGTTGAAGGTAAGAACACTTGAGGAATTTGATTAGAAAGCATCGGTTGTGGTGCGGATGAGGTGGTTACGGATGGTTTTTCAATCTGTTGAACATCACTCTGTTTTGAACTCATCGTAGGTTTAGGCAGTGATGCAATCTGATCACGAGTGAGTGGCCCTGCTAGGTAAGACAACACCCAACGTGTACTAAATATAAGCGGTTGTGAATCATGGACACTATGAAGATAGAATATTCTTTGTCCTAAGCCTGCAATCATTTGCTCAGTTTTACGACGATCAAATGGTTCACTTGAAGAGAGTCCTTCAAGACCTGCGAGTAGTCTTTCTTTATCACGTTGAGTTTGTAAACGACCAATAAACCAAGTTCCTGCATTTGATAATGCTTTGTAATCTAAGTCCACTGGATTTTGAGTGGATAGAATAAGTCCTAACCCATACGCTCGTGCTTGTTTGAGCAAAGTTAAGAACGGTTGTTTTGATGGAGGATTGGCGGTTGGCGGAAGATATCCAAACAATTCATCCATATAAAGCACTGCTCTTAAGCTTCCAGTACCAGGTTGACTTCGCATCCATGAAATCACTTCATTAAGAAGCATCGTCACAAAAAACATTCTTTCACTATCCGAACAATGGGCAATCGAGAAAATCGAAACACATGGTTTTCCAGTTTCATTATGAAGAAAACGATTAATATCTAGTGGTGCACCTTCTAACCAGGATTTAAAGCTTGGGGATGCAAGCAAATTATTAAGTTGCATCGCTAAGGTAAAGCGATCTTTTGAAGGATAGAAGCTTTCTAGATCAAGAACACCCACTTGCTTCATTGGTGGGGTTTGAACTGAATGGATTAATTCAGTGAGTGTGACATCATTTCCATGATTCCAATGGTGTTCAAGGATAGAAGAAATCAAGATATGTTCTCGACTAGTAAAGGTATTTCCATTAATTCCAATCAGTGCTAAAAGACTATTGGCGGTTACATCAATTCGATCTTTATAGGCATCATGATCTTCTCGAACTTGAAGTGAAGGGGCATGGAATGATTTTAAAACTGAAATTCCTACTCCTGCACTACTTCCAGGGGTATACACCACGACATCCGCAGAATCTTTAAACTTTTGAATGCGTTGTCCATCTTGACCCCAACTTGATAATCCTTTTCGCCATAAGTCCGCTTGAGCTTGGGCATATTCTTCTGCACTTAACCCTTTATTCTGGGCTTCACTTAGATTAATCCAGGGAAGGAAATCAGAAGATGAAAGATTTGGAAATGTTAACGCAAGGTTAGCCAAATCCCCTTTTGGATCAATCGCAATCACTGGAATATGATCTAAAGCCGCTTCTTCAATCATACTCATACCTAATCCGGTTTTTCCACTCCCCGTCATCCCAATAATCATGGCATGGGTGGTTAAATCTTTTGATTTATACAACACCAAATCATCTTCTAACTTCTTTGCTTCCAAATCATACTGCTTACCTAAATAAAACACACCTAATTTCTCAAAGTCTTGCACGTTGTGCCCTCCATCTATGATGTGAATCTTAGTCTTATAAAATAATCTTACACCAAATCATTGGTAAATAATCAACTGATATACTAAAAAATCAAAAACATGTAAATCTAAATAACCCTACAGCATTATCACGGCATCATATTCTCTTTCATTTTCAGAAATGTTTTGAAAAAATAAATTGACAGCATTTTCAATATCACATACTATTTTTATAACACGAAAAGGAAAGAATCTATGCAACACACACAAAAAAGGAAGTTTGGCTTTCTAACGACTGTGTCAATGATTGCAGGGATTGTTATTGGTTCTGGGATTTTCTTCAAAACCGATGACATTCTCTCTGCAGTTGGAGGCAATCTTGTTTTAAGTTCACTTGGTTGGGTATTAGGAGCAGTTGGAATTATATTCGGGGGGCTCACCGTATCACAGTATGCGAAAAGAGAAGATTCTGTAGGAGGAATCATCACTTATAGTGAAATGGCCTGGGGTAAAACCATGGGTTATCTAGCCGGTTGGTTTCAAGTTGTTTTCTATTATCCAGCACTAGTCGCGATTATTGCGTGGGTTGCAGCAAGTTATATCCTTGTTTTATTTGGAGCTCCTGGACCATTTTCAAGTGGTGAGTTCACATCATTCTCTTGGTTTTTAACATTTGCACTCATGGTTGTATTTTTCTTATTCAACAGTTTTTCAACTGTGTACGCTGGGAAATTTCAATCTTTTGCTTTGATTGTTAAAGTCAGTGCTTTACTCATCTTAGCATTCCTAGGACTAGTCTTTGGTAATCCTGTGACGGCATTAACTGCAGCTTCAGCCGGCGGGAGTATGGGAGGTTTATTTGTAGCGTTAATTTCAATTGGATTTGCTTATGATGGTTGGCTTGTTGCCCCTTCTATTGCCCACGAAATTAAAAACCCTAAACGAAATTTACCACTCGCACTCACAGTTGCCCCTATCCTCATTATGCTTATTTACTTAGGGTATACCATTGGGATTTCATCTCTACTTGGGGTAGATCAAGTTATGGGATTAGGTAATGCGGCTGTTGGTGAAGTTGCTACTCGTTTCTTTGGATCTATTGGACCAAAACTTGTCTTTACAGCTGTGGTGATTTCAATCTTAGGAACGTTCAATGGATTAATACTTGGGTATATCCGCTTACCTTACGCCTTGGCTGTAAGAAATGAAATCTTATTCAGTGAAAGACTAAGTAAAATTCATCCAAAGTATGATATTCCATTAGCTTCTTCGTTATTCACATTCGCCATTAGTTTAGTATGGTTAGTCATGCACTTTATGAGCACCAGTGGAGTGGTGACGTATGGTATTATGCTATTTGATGGACTTGAAATTGATGGCCTTCCGATTGTATTAACGTATGTGTTTTACGTCACCTTATATGTAGGGGTCATGGTAAGAAAGAAAAAAGATCAACTTTCATTACTCAATGGGGTTGTATTCCCAGTCTTAGCCATCCTTGGAGCATTACTGGTCATCTATGGTGGATTAACTGCACCTAAGTTTAATGTATACTTTATGATTTCACTCGTTGGAATTGGAGCCGGATTACTACTTAGACCCAAACAAAACTAAATAACTTATCTTATAGATGAATTAAGTAAAATACACTTCAAATGAAGTGTATTTTTTCTGATTCGTATTTAAAAGTAAACACTATGATCTTGAGCACTTTGACGATGACGAAGCTTATTTTCATACATTTTTTTGTCAAGGCTTGATAAATAGATTTCTGATTGCGTTTGGAGTGATAGATTTACAATATCATAGCCTACACTCAAATTCACATCGAATGGATGCTGAGACATGACATTAAATTTATCAAGATTCTTTTTTAATCTTACGATACATGATTCTAAATCATTTTGATTTTTAATATAGAGAATGACCACAAATTCATCTCCACCGTAACGACATACAAAATCTTCTTTATTGAACGTTTGCTTTAATATTTGAGCTACTTCAGAAAGCACTTTATCTCCCACAATGTGTCCATGACGATCATTGATCATTTTAAAATGATCGACATCAATCATGATTCCACCCATCATTTGATTTTTAAACGTATCGTGTGAAAAATTATCAAAGAATTGTTGTAACTTACGTCTATTCCATAACCCAGTAAGATGGTCCATGTACATGTCAAAATTCTGCAATTTAATAAAAATAATCAAAATTGAAACTGAGACAGATTTCCATAAAATCGAGACCCCAAAAAACAGACTTTGTATCATTCCACCAAGCAGTGCGGGAAATGCGAATGAAAGCAAAGTTATAAACTCACTTTTAGAGAGCATTTTACGTTTCATGAAGATTCGAATGGATGCGAATATTAAGTATCCAATCATTAACATCACCATAAGAATATAAAACTGACCTCGTCTATAAACATTATCATTGGTAATGATGAACATTTGTCCATTAAATAAACTGATTACGGATGCAATCACATGAACACTATATAATCCAACCACACTGTAGACCACGAACTTATTAATTTTAGTTCTTCGATCCATCCATTTCTCCGCAAATAAAACCCACAGTGCTGGAGGTAAAGGATTAAGTATGTAAAACAACATGACCACCAATGATAACCAAAATCTAGAGTTATCAAAAATAAGTCCATTGATTAAATTCAAAACCATTTCAATGATAAGTAGTAATGCAGTACTTATGATTAATGCTCTAAATAAAAACTGATTTAGATTTAAATCAATGTTACTTTTTCTTATTTCAAGATAGACAATACTCAGTATTAGTAAACCAAATAGGCTCGATTGAACATAGTAAACCATGATAACTCCCCCTTCTAGTTATTAACTTGACTCAAAGTTATCAATATAGTTCACATTAAATATAAATAAGTAGAACTATATTCTACTTATTTTATACTGATGAAGATTTATTTAGTTTATCTATTTTCTATAAAAGAATACCAATTTTCACATAAGCATGATAATTATAATAAAAACCTTTCCAACCCATGTCTTTAGTGAAGTGATTTTACAACATTTCACTCTAAGTGATCGAGAATATCATTAAGTTCTGCCCCTAATATGATGATAACACCCGTCAGAAACAGCCAAACAAGCAGAGCAATGACTGCACCGATAGAACCATACACTACACTATACCTTGAAAATCCATTCACATAATATGGTAACAAAGATGAAGCAATCATCCATAATATCGTCGCGAAGATGGTTCCTGGCCAAATGGATTGTTTATATGGAGTGTATGGGATGATTTTATAAAGTAATGCTAAGGTGGTCATGATTAGTAGTGGTGTGACACTCCATCGAAGAACATTCCAAATGAAGAATATACTCTTTGGAATCACAAAGTATTGATTCACAAACTCTAAAAAACCTTGGCCTATCAGTGGCAAAATTAACGACAAAAAGAGAGTCAATCCAATGAGTAATGTAAACACTAGCGATAAAGCTTTAGTCAGGTACCAACTACGATGATTCGTTTGATTATAGGCTTTATGTATCGCATAAATCATTGAGTTTACCGCAATCGAAGCAGTATAAAGTGTTCCTATTAAACCTAGAGATAGTATGGTTGTATTCTCATGTGAAGCGATTGAAGTAATGTAATTGTCTAGAATATCAAAGACATAGTGAGGAATTAATGGTTGAATAGAAACTAAAATATCATGAAGTGCAAAGTCAAATAAGCCTAATGTTGCATTCATGAATAAGAGAAGTGGGAAAAGCGAAAGCAAGAAAAAATAAGCCAGTGAACCCCCCACTTGTTGGAGATGATGCTCTGAATATCGTCGAATTAATTCCTTAAGAATGGATTCTATTTTTTTCAACATGCCTCTCCTTTCATCAAACATCATTATGCTTGTTTTAGAAATGGATTATGCTCTTTTTCAAAATCTAAGGTCGTTTTGGGACCATGTCCAGAATAGATAGTCAAATTTTGAGAAAATGTTTTAAGTCTTTTTAATGATTTAAACATTTGACGCTCATTGCCACCATATAGATCAGTACGACCCATACTTTGTTTGAAGATTAAATCTCCTGCGAATAAGAGATCATCAAATTGTAAACTCACTGATCCTTCACTATGACCTGGAGTATGCATGATAAAAAACTCAAATCCACCAATCTTCATCATCCCTTCTTCTAGGAAGTGTCCATCATGTTTTAAAGTGAGATTTTGATTCATCGAGTAATTCTTCATAGGATCTTCAATGAGTTCAACATCATCTTCATGAATATAAAAAGGACACTTGTAAAGATCTAAAAGATACTGTGCACCACCAAAATGATCAAAATGACCATGTGTTAATAAGATAGCTAAAACCTTCTTGTCGGGTTCAATACTTTTCGCAATCACATCCCCTTTAGCGGAAGGATCAATAATAAGGACTTCATCACCTTGAGTTAAAATATAGCAATTAGTTTGATACGGTCCGAGTGTTAACATTTTTACATCCATGATTGTTTTTGTGAGTAGCCTACTCACATTCTCCTTCATCGTTTAGCATCATTATAAGTCACATAGTCTTATTACACAAATTAGAATCAAATCCTTAATTAAGTATGATTCGAAAAAGATGCACAATAAATCGATCAGCATTCAGTTCAAACAAGACTTGCTTCACATAATCAGGTCTTGACGTAATGATATTATTCACACCTAGATTACTTAATCTTTCAACTTCAGATCTTGAGTTAACCGTCCAAACTAATATCTTCTTATTTGATGATTGAACTTGCAAGACAATTTGTTGAGTCACGAAAGTTGAACGCATACTTACGTAATCAATGAGTGGATTATTAAGTAGCGATGGATTAATTCGATAGGTAATGAGCCCCGTTTGAATATTTGGATTTATCTCTTTAGCCTTTTCAAGACATGGCAAGCACGTTGAGGTAAGAATGACTTGATATTGCATGTCATACTGATCAATAATCGCAACCAAATCTGGAATGAGGTGCACTTGACGTGCTGTAAGTTTTAAATCTAGGTTCACGTTGATTCTACCTTTGGTTGTTTCTAGCGCTTGCATAAGTGATGGAATCTTTTCTCCTGAAAATTCCATGCTAAACCATTGACCTGCATCCAAGGATGTGACGACATCAAAAGGTAGTCGGGTTACGGATGCATTGATACCTGTGGTACGTATTAAATTATCATCGTGCAAAATCACAAATTGGTTGTCTTGGGTTACGCGGACATCCATCTCAACCACATCCGCAAATGCCTCAATGGCTCCTTCAATGGCTACCAAAGTATTTTCAGGATATCGTGCAGAGTATCCTCGATGAGACGTGACTTGAACTTGATTAAGTGTAATATTTTGAAGCAACGATCCGTGACGAGTGATGTTGAAGATTAGGTATGAATTCAATGCAATCATTGAGCATAATAAAATCGAGAAAGCAACCTTTGTTGATCGACTAAAATATGAAGGTGTAACCTTTGGATTAATGTTTAAAATATCATCATTTTTCAATAGGAATGCTTTGGTGGTAGTAAGTGTATACCATGCATAGTGAAACAATGTACTTAACACAAACAGGATTAAACTAAACACACTGTTGAATCGATCAAAACTGGAGATAAATGCTGGTATAGCATACTCTCTAGGAACTAGAAATGAAACGAGGATTAAAAGGAAGATGAGTGAAGTAATATATAGAATCAAAAAGAAAGCACCTTGAAGCACATTCCATCCGATATGTTTCAATACAGAACCTTTGTATCGTCTTTGAATTAAAATCATTGCAATCACATAGATTATCGATGCGAATGACCATAGAATGAATGATGAAGTTTCACTAATCAAATACCGTAATAATGAATGATATCGAATATTAAAGACAATAAAAGGAAGATTAAACGCATAAAGTACAATCCAAACATAAAGAATAGATTTTAATCGTCTTTTTTTAAATATCTCAACGGTCGATTTGATGGAAAAATAGACAAGATTAGCTCTTTTGATGGGAATTCTTTGACTTCTAAAGTAAAAAAAGCGCTTTAGAAAGACATCCTCAAACACTAAAACTACACTAAGCAAGATAAAAATCATCACTATAAAGAAGATTGTTAATGGATTGAATACAAACTTAATAAAGTTTGATAAGGATAAATAACTTAATCCCGAAGTTGATAATGAGATTTCAAAACCTAAGTTAATGATTGGGAGTATCAATAAGAACCCTATGCTAAAAACAATCATCTGTGATAAAAACAAGAAGAAAACATTGTGATTGAACAACTCAAGTAAGGCTGGTCCTATTCTTTTGTGAAGATTCTTTTTCGTATGCGTTACTCTCCTTCTTAAGATTCCTTTATTGATATAACTTCATTTTATCACTGAGTATCGTAGAAAACTATTGAAGTAATAATTCTCCCAACAAAAAAACAAGTCATTAAATCAATGACTTGTTTGTATGTTTTTCAAACCATTTCAACCATGAGTTTAAATTCTTATATTTTTTAAAAACTTGAATATTTAAGTAATATGAATCAAAATTTAAGGACTATATACATAAAAACTATAATTGTTTATTTAAGTTTTTGTTTCAATGTATAGTTATTCATGTCTTCTTGAAGTAGAATGAACTTAGGAGGAACCATTATGATTAGCGTATTTACTCATTTCACAGACTTATCATTCAAAGATGCATTTGATCGCTTAAGCACTTCGCTTCAAGAAGAAAAATTTAACGTCTTATGTTCAATTCCTTTATCAGAGAAATTCAAAGATAAAGGCATTGCCTTTGATGAACAACTTACGATTTGTGAAGTATGTAATCCTTTTGAGGCTAATAAAGTTATTTCACTTCACGAACAAGCCATGTTTTTCTTACCGTGTAAGATCATTATTCGTACCAAAAACCAAAAAACCATGCTTGAAATGGCCCTTCCAACCAGTTTAGTTGCTCCATTCAATCATGTGGATTTGACTCAACTTGCGCAAAGTATTGAAGACACATTAATTGAAGCGATTAAGCGAGTTTAAAAAAGGTTTTTCATTCACCTACTCATTATGTTTCATCTGATCCTTGGTATAATAGTGTCAAGGAGAACTTTATGATTCAACAATTTCTATCTCAACTTAATCATCATCAAACCCATACTATCGCTGTCGCATGTGCCCATGATGAAGACGTTTTAAGTGCTATTATTCAAGCCAAAGATGCTGGGATTGCGAACGCAATCTTAGTTGGCAAACAAGAACTCATTCAAAGCATTTTAAAAGATCTTCATTCAAATCATGAATTTCTTATTATTGATGAACCTAACAATGAACAAGCCGTTAAAATATGCATTGATTATGTGAAACAATCCAAGGCCAACATGCTTATGAAAGGTCTTGTAGATACGTCTGTATTATTAAAACAAGTGGTATCAACTCAGGATGGTTTAAAAGCATCCCCTGTTTTAGCTCATGTGGCGGTTGTTAAGGTTCCCGCCATTGATCGCATGCTTATCATGAGTGATGGTGCTATGAATATTTTGCCTTCCCTAGAACAAAAAGTTCATATTCTCAATCATTGTGTTGAAGTCGCGAAAGCACTCCAATTTGACCCTATTCGAGTTGGTGTTATTTGTGCTGTCGAAAAAGTGAATCCTAAGATGCAATGCACTCTTGATGCACTAGAACTAAAATCGATGAATGAGTCAGGACTGATTAAAGATTGTGTTGTGGATGGACCTTATGCTTTAGATAACGCTTTGTCAATTGAAGCCGCAAAACATAAAGGCATGACATCTGCTCATGCTGGATTAAGCAATGTCTTACTTTTACCTAATATTGAGTCAGGCAATGTATTGTATAAAGCGGTAACGTATCTTGCTCAAGGAGAAACGGCTGGGGTAATTATGGGAGCTTCAGTGCCAATTGTTGTGACTTCACGCTCAGATAGTGATAAAAATAAACTTAATTCCATTGCCTTAGCAGCATTAATTGCTCAAAACAACACCATTTAAGCATGAGTATGTAATTTCTTAACAAATATTTCAGAAAGTCTTTTCATTTATAGGCATTTGGTGTACACTAAGACAAACGTTGAAAAGGATATGTGATTGTCAACCCCCTTCAAACTAGCGAGTTGAGACTTGGTGAAATGTCAACATGAAGGCTGTCAATTGTAACCCCTTGGAGTATGTCTTGAAACACACTGTGGAGTAAATGACATCGGAAGTCTTCCGTTACCACAAGGCACAAGTTTGTTTGAACTTGATGAAGTGACCTTTATGGTAATTAGGGTGGTACCGCGGAACTCAACAGTTTTCGTCCCTTGTGGACTTAGACTGTTTTTTTTATTTAAGGAGAACCCCTATGTGCGGAATTTTTTATACTCAAGATGACACAAATATTCAAACTATTGAAGATGGCTTCTCAAAGTTGACTCATCGTGGACCTGATGATGATTCACTGATCCATGATCACTATGGGTCCTTTGGTTTCCATCGCTTATCCATCATGGATGTCTCCCATCATGGTATGCAACCTTTTGAAACACCTCAAATTAGACTGATGGTGAATGGTGAAATATACAATTATCAAACACTAAAAGAACACTATGCTATGTATCCTTACGAAGGACATAGTGATTGTGAAGTATTACTTCCACTCTATCTTGAAGTGGGTGACACAATGTGTACTTATCTAGATGCTGAGTTTGCATTTGTGTTAATTGATAAGACTAATCATCGACTGGTTGCTGCACGTGATCCGATTGGAATAAGACCATTATTCTATGGCATGGATTCGCAAAACAAGATTGCTTTCGCAAGTGAAATGAAATCATTACTTTCACTATGTAAGCAAATCTTCCCATTTCCCCCAGGACATATTTATGTGGATGGTGAGTTTAAATCCTATATTAATTGTGTGCAGCCTCAAAAAACACTGTCACATTTGCCTTTGGTCCTTGATACTATCAAACAAGGTCTAATCAGTGCTGTAGAGAAAAGACTTATGGCCGATGTAGAGATTGGTTATTTACTTTCTGGAGGCTTAGATTCATCACTGGTGTGTGCCATTGCGGCAAAATATTCATCAAAGCCATTAAAAACATTTTCTATTGGGATGCAAAAGGATGCCATCGATTCAAAGTACGCAAAAATGGTGGCAGACCATATTGGATCTGAACATGTGGATGTATTAATGAGTGTGGATGATATCCTTAATGCAGTGAAGGATGTCATCTATCATACAGAAACCTACGACATCACAACCATTCGTGCCTCCATTGGGATGTATTTACTTGCGAAATATATTCATGAACATACTCAAATTAAAGTTATACTAACAGGTGAAGTTTCAGATGAACTATTTGGGTATAAATACACTGACTTTGCACCAGATGCACAAAGTTTTCAATCTGAAGCAGCATTGAGGGTATCACAACTATATATGTATGATGTATTAAGAGCTGATCGCACTTTAGCTGCGCACTCACTTGAAGCACGGGTTCCTTTCGGTGATATTGAGTTTGTGAAAAATGTCATGTCCATCGATCCTTCATTAAAAATGAATACCACTGGGATAGGGAAATTCTTACTTCGTGAGGCCTTTAAATCGGATGATTGGTTGCCTGAAACGATTCTTTGGCGTGAGAAAGCGGCTTTTAGTGATGCGGTAGGTCATTCGATGGTGGATGAACTTAAAGCTTATGCTCAGACATTGTACACTGATCAGGATTTACTCGATGCGCAAAGCCGCTTCACTCATTGTCCTCCTCATACTTTTGAAGCGTTATGGTATCGTGAAATCTTTGAAGGGTTCTTTCCTTCACAAGCTCATGTGATTCCATCATTTTGGATGCCTAATTTAGAATGGGTTGGACATGATATCAATGATCCTAGTGCACGATACTTATCAAACTATCATAATTCGGGAAAATAAAAGTGAGTCATTTGACTCACTTGTTTTATGCACCTATCTTAACAATGACACGTCCTTTAACTTCACCTTTGAGGATTTGATCAAGAACACGTGGCAAGTCATCAAGGGTTATTTCACTTCCAATAAAATCCATGAGTGCATCTGGTTTTAACTCTTGTGCCATTTTATTCCATAGAGGTTGACGTATCGACATTGGACATTCCACGGAGTCCACTCCAAGAAGGGAGACCCCACGCAGAATAAATGGGAACACGCTAGTTTTAACTGAGGTTCCCCCGGTTAAGCCACTTGAAGCCACCGCTCCACCATATTTTAAACTACTTAAGATATAAGCTAAGGTATTTCCACCCACTGGATCGATTGCAGCCGCAAAGCGTGCTTTTCCTAAGGCAGAGAATTTCTCAGGACTTAAGTCTTCACGTGAAATAACCTCTTTTGCGCCTAAATTCTTTAAATATTCCGTTTCACTTGTTTTGCCTGTACTTGCGATGACACTGTATCCTTTTTTCGCAAGCATCGCAACGGCTACACTTCCCACTCCCCCACTTGCTCCTGATACGACCACATCCCCATCGTTTACAGTGAGTCCATGATGTTCAAGCTTTTCGATGGATAATGCCGCAGTGAGTCCTGCGGTGCCATAGACCATAGCCTCTTTAAGTGTTAAGCCATTTGGAAGTGGTACTACCCATGATGATGGTACTCTTACAACTTCACTAAACCCTCCATAGTGTGAAACGCCAAATCCATAACTTGTCACAATGACCTCATCCCCTGCTTTAAACTTCTCATCATGTGAATCTATGACTATACCTGCGGCATCAATCCCTGGAATAAAGGGATATGAGCGCACAATTTGCCCATCAGGGATACTTGCGAGTCCATCCTTATAGTTAACACTTGAATACATGACTTTAATGGTGACATCACCTTCAGGTAAGTCCTGAAGTGTGAGTTCCTTAATTTCACGCGTAAATTGATTTTCGTTTTTATTGACTACAAATGCTTTGAATGTTGATGTCATACTTTTTACCTCATAAGTATTATACCTTACTTTGAAACTCTTCTCTCATCATTTGGCCCTTTTTAGTGAGACTTTGATTATTTTATCGCTTCAAATCTTGTCATAATTATGATTATTAGAGTAGTAAGTTGTTGAAATAAGTAGTTATAATGATAAGTAAGATTAGTTTTGGTAAAATATGATTAATAGTGAAAGAGACATGCTTATGAACAACAAAGACTATGATGTAGTGATTGTCGGGGCTGGAATGGCAGGACTTACCGCTGCCGCTTATTTATCATTAAACCACAAGGTTGCACTCATTGAAAAAGATGCTTCCAGTGGTGGATTACTTGGATCATTTTATGTGGATGGACATCTTTTAGATAAAGGTGCACGAGGAATCATTGATTCCGGGATAATATTTCCGATGTTAAAACAGCTCAACTTACACGTTGATTTTTTGGATAATCCTATTAAGATGATGATAGGTGAAGATGGGGTAGATTTGATCAATCAAGAAAGTCTACAATCCTATGAAGCCATGCTTGTGAAATACTTTCCTGAGGAAAAAGAAAATATTGCTTTGATTATGAAAGATATAACCAAAGTGATGGGTTATATGGATGTCCTGTATGGTATTGAGAATCCGTTGTTTCTTCCTAAACCCTATTCTATGGAATACTTATCCAAAACATTGCTCCCGTGGATGGTGAAATTTATCCCAAATATGTCGAAAGCTATGAAAATGCTTGATCCTGTGGATGAACATTTGCGTCGATACACAAACAATGAGTCTTTAATATCGATGATTATGCAACATTTCTTTGAGAAAACTCCTGCCTTTTTTGGATTGTCATATTTTACGTTATACATGCAATATCACTACCCAAAAGGTGGCACTCAAACAATGGTTGATGTTCTTGTAAATCATATTAAAAAACATGGTGGTGAATTTTATAATGGGGTTGAAGTTGAAAAATTGAACCCTCATCAAAAACTCATTCACACTAAACAAGGCCACACATTCTGCTATAACGAATGCTTATGGGCTGCGGATACAACTCAGTTGTATCGCTACCTTGAAGGGAAAGAACAATTACCTTCAAAAGTTCAAGCCAAAATCAAAGCTAAAGAGGCCATGATACATAACAAAAAAGGTGCAGACTCAATACTATCACTGTATCTAATCTTAAATACCCCCGCATCAACCTTTAAATCCATGTTTGGTCCTCATAGTTTCTTTACTCCAGATTTAAGTGGGTTGCACACTCATTCAATTACCCTTATTACTGATTCAGATGGTAAACTCAGTGATAATAAACAACATGTATTTGATTGGGTTACCAAAGTTTTAGAACTTAATACGTTTGAAATTTCAATTCCTTCACTTCGAGATGAATCATGCTCCCCCCCGGGAGAATCAACCCTCATCATTTCAACGTTATTTGATTATCGTCTGACTCAACATATCGCAAATCTTGGTTGGTATGAGGACTTTAAAAACCATGTCACTCATGTGTTAACACGAATATTTCAAAGAAAGATTCCAAATCTTGATGCTTTAATTAAGAAATCATTGATTGCTTCCCCACTCACCATTGTGGGAAGAACTAATAATCATGAGGGTTCAGTGACAGGTTGGTCATTCGCAAACAAACCATTTCCAGCCATCTTTGAATTTTTAAAGGTAAGTCAAGCGGTTAAGACTCCAATACCACATGTAACTCAAGCGGGTCAATGGACATTTAATCCTGCAGGTGTTCCAGTAGCGGTCCTGACGGGTAAACTTGCTGCAGATGATGTTGAGAAAAAACTAAGACAAGGATCAAAAACATGACACACAATGTTACTCTACCTCTTACAGTCGCCTTAGTTGAAGAACTATGGTCTAAAACCTATAATCCTCATGGACTTCCTGATTGGTCTCATATTTTCCCTTATTATCACCAAGATATTGTGTTTCAAGATTCCATTCAACGTGTAGAAGGATTCAAAGATTTTGAAGCGATGTGTCAAAGACTCACTAAGCGGTGTCGCTCTCTTCATATGGAACTATCAAATGTGAATCAAAAAGGCAATGTGATTAGTATGGAATGGGTTATGACCATGTCATTTAAGAAATCACCCACCACTCCTCTATATGGAAGCACTTTTCTGACTCTTAATGAAGCAGGGATGATCATCAAACAACGTGACTATTATGACTTATGGGGTGATATCTTTAATTACGTTCCTCATTGGAATAAAATGTATCGTAAAATCATGAAGAAATATTTCGGGTAATATGATGAAATCATTACCAGAACAACTCAATTTTCTAAATTCTGCCAAACAACCTATCCTAAAACGTGAGGTGCAGGAGTTTAAACGCTGCATTGTCCTAACTGGGGCCACCTCAGGTATAGGCTATACGTCAGCACTTGAACTCGCATCACTTAAACCACACTTGATTCTTGTTGCACGAAATCCTGAAAAAGCTTCAAGCGTCGCAAAGCAGTGTCGTGAAGCTGGCGCATCACAAGTCGATGTTGTGATTGCGAACTTAAGTTTAATGAGTGAAGTTAGAGATTGTGCCCAAAACATTCTTAATCTTACTTCGAAAATCGATGTGTTAATTCATAATGCTGGTATGCATTCCACAAAGCGCCATTTAACACGTGAAGGTCTTGAAGAAGTGTTTGCACTTAATCATTGTGCCTCATTTCTTCTTACTCACTTATTAATTGAGCCACTGCGTCAAAGTGACCATGCTCATGTACTCATGATTAATTCTGAAGGTCATCGCTTTAATGGATTAAATCTCAATGATTTAAACTGGAAAAAGCGAATTTATACAGGTCTAAGATCGTATGGCGCATCAAAAACCGCACAGCTATTATCCATGATTGAACTCAATAAACGACTTGAGAAAACTTCGATTATTGTGAATGCAATGCATCCAGGGGATGTTAAAACTAACATTGGTCAAAACAATGGTTTAGTTTATCGCTTATTTAGTAAGTTCTTTATACTTCCTAACCTGAAAGATCCTCATACATCTTCTGATGCCATCGCAACAATCGTAACGAATCCAACGTTTTCAAGAGTAAGAAATGCATTCTATCATTACACCACCCTTGAAGTTGTTGCTCAACACGCAAGAGATGAAAGTAAAGCTCTTGAAGTCTATAACAAGACATGTGAGTTATGTCACATTAAACCATTAGAAATCTAAAGTGCTTACCTTATAAATTACACTAGATTTAAATCTAGTGTTTTTTATTTCAACTATTTGGTCTATAAATAAATGATTATCCTAAAACCAGTCCAAAACCTTGAGCAGTTTCATTGTGTCGATGAATGAATCATCTTAGAATGAAGTAAAGGAGATACTATGAACACAAATCAAGATCGTGCTCAAGGAGCATTAGTTGGAGCATTAATTGGTGAGGCACTGGGGGTTGGACCTCATTGGTATTATGATTTAAATGAACTACATTCAAAATATGGAACTTGGATAGATGATTATACAGCCCCTCAAAGTGGACGATATCATGCGGGGCTCAAACCTGGTGAGCTTTCTCAACAAGGTTGGATTATCTTAGAAACGGCACGTTTTATGAGTGAACACGCTCATTATGACCATGATTCATACTTTAAGATGATGGATGAAGTGATCTTACCTAAGCTTGATGGAACTCCAATGGGGGGTTATGGTGGATATACCTCTCAAGTCATGCGTCATCTTTACCAAAAACGTGTAATAGAAAAGTGTCCATGGAATCAAGTGGCCAGTCATAGTGATACGACTGAATCATTAGAGCGCAATATTCCTTTAGGAATTTTCTTTTCAAATAACTTAACTCAACTTACCCATCATATTGCACATAATACGAAAACCACCCAACATGATGATTTAGTGGGCTCTCTATCGGTGGCATTCAATTGTGTTTTAGCTATGCTTATTCAAGGACATCCACTCGATCACAACTTAAGTATGAAACTGATGGAAAAGGTACATCATCATGAAATTCCATTTCATGCTGTTACTTCAAACAACTTGCAGGCACCTGAAGTAGGCAAGCCTGCAGCATCGCAAGAAGGACTATTCGCCTCTCCTGATGCGTTACTATCACCTTCGTACATGGCCATGGCTGCCCATGATCCTGATATCAAGATTGAACCTGCATGGAAAGCCTCTTTAGTCTATGGGATGCCATGTGCTATTTATCATATGCTTCCTGCTTCGTACTATCTTGCAGCCCGTTTTTCACATGATTTTGAATCTGGTGTTTTACATGCACTCAATGGTGGCGGTCAAAATCAAGTCAGAGCGATGCTTACTGGTGCACTCATTGGAGCACAAGTCGGATTATCCCAAATTCCTAAACGGTTTATTGATAAGCTTGTCCAAAAAGATGATATTCTAGACATCGCAAAAAAACTAACTCAACATTTATAAAAGACATCCATTTGGATGTCTTTTCACATGATAGGGTTTAGATGGGCATTAAAGAAATGCATTAATTCGTTATAGGTTTGTTGACTTTCATCAAAATGCACAAATGTAATGGGAAAGACATGGAAGAGTGGTTTTGAAGCACCTTTTTTAAAGAATAGAGATTCATGAAGATGTCGACTCTCAACACATGCCTGAATCAAATCTAGCGTGTCTTGTTTGAGAAAATCTTCTTCACTCCCAATAATATAGCATGGTGGAGCATCTTGAATATAAGGCGTTGGATCAATTAAATACTTTACTAACTGTGATGAATGTGACTCATTGAACGCTAGTGAATCAAGAAATGATAACGTATCACTTCGCTTAATTTTACCCATAATGCAAATCAAGCCAATAGCCTTAATCTTTAGTTGGGGAATTTGAACATTGAAGCTATTCCATAGATCAGGTCGATTCAAAATCATAGAACATACTAATGATAAATAAGCTCCTGCGGAATCCCCCATCATGACGACATGATTCATATCAAGATGATACTGTGCTTGATGCGTGATAAGATGAATAAGTGAGTGAAAAATGGATTCCATTTGTTCAGGTAAAGTGGCTTCTTCTAGAAGTGGATAATCAAGGTTTACGACATTAAATCCTCGTTTTGCCATTTCAACACTCGCATGAAGATTGAGTTCTTTACTTCCATAAAACAAACCTCCACCATGAATCATAATACAGGTAGGTGCATGATTCGATCGTGTTGAATAGACAATATCAGCCTTGGTGTGATGTGTTTCATGGGTAATTATTTCTTTGATGAGTTCTGGTTGATACTTTGGAGGGCCTTGTAAGGCAAGCCTTGGTTTATCTAATGCCCCCATCGCACGTTTCATGAATTTCATCCTACTTAAAGCTTGTCTCATTTGAAGTTCCTTTGTCTTTGAATGATTTAATAAAGCCAACATTCATAATGTTTAATAGTCGTTGAATGGTTTTGGTGGATAACTTTCCTTTTGAAAAGTTGATGAGTGCTCGTAATGGCATCTCGATGATCATATGTTCAATCATGGATTGATTAAATTCATCAGCCACTGATTTTTTTCCTGATTTGGAAAGTTTAAGCACGATCCATAATAAACCTTTCCCAAGAGGATGAATCGAAACATCCTTTAGGGTTGAATTCAGGGTAAATGGTTTGAGTGGAGTCATGTTGGGAATAGGATGATTGAGTAATGATTCAAAATCCTCTTGGGTTGGTCTAAAGTCTGCCTGTGGTTGAAAGTAAGGACTATGCCGCTCATCAATAATTTCATCATTGGATTGAATCATGATGCGTGATGAATAAAAGAAGTCTTCACTGCTTGTTCCCACATGAATTAATACTTCACCAGCTTCACATTTACGTTGACCATCTTGAGTGAAGGCTAGTTCAGAAATCGGAATGGCGATGGTAAACGTTTGAGATTCATGAGCAGCGATTTTTAATTTCTTAAATCCAATAAGAACAATTTTAGGTCTTACCACTTTACTTGCGACATATTGGGCATAAACTTGAATAGTTTGAGCTCCATCGAGTGGTGATTGATTATGAATAATCCCTTGCACAACAATCTCATCATGGTGTAAATGGACATTTTCATTGAAAGTTTTAAAACTACTATAGCTTAGTCCATATCCAAAAGGATAAGCTGGTTTAATGCCTGCTGTTGATAACCATCGATATCCAACATAGATTCCTTCTCGATACTGAACTTGTTTTTCATGGCCTGGGAAATAGTGGTGTGATAAGTGATCTTCCATACGGTGCACAAAGGATTCAGCTAATTTACCACTTGGATTCACATCACCAAATAGGACATCCATCAAAGCCTCTCCACTTGCTTGTCCACCAAGATACGCCTCAAGAATCGCTTGCGGTTGGTGGTGCCAAGGCATAACAATCGAAGACCCATGACTACAACACACCACAACTTTTGGATGATGAGCACATAACGCTTCAATAAGTTTAATGTGACTTAATGGAAGGTTAGGATGCGTACGATCAAATCCTTCACTTTCATATCGATCTGGTAATCCAACCATACATATGACCACATCAGCACGCTGTGCATGATTGATCGCATCTTGAATAAGATGAGGATCAACATCATCATGGTGGAGTTCATATCCTGGCGCATAGGTAAAGTGAACATGGGATGAAGACAAGGCATCATAGAGGGATACCACTTTGTGAGGATGAATGAGACTGCTTCCACTTCCTTGATATCGTGGTAGTTTGGATAATTCCCCAATTATTGCGATGTTCATCGACTTATTAAGTGGTAAAAGATTGGACTCATTCTTGAGTAAAACAATACCTTCAGATGCAATAATACGGGCTAAGTTATGATGATCATCCAAAGAACTTGGTGTGTGGGATTGTGACATGGTTAAAGAAGCTTTTTTAATCAGTTCAAGAATTGTTAAGACCCGAGCATCAAGTTCTTCAAGTGTTATCTTTCCTTGTTTCACACCATCCAAAATCACATCAATCTGAGATTTGAGTCCTCCTGGCATTTCAACATCTTGGCCTGCCTTAATCCCTGCAATTCGATCATGATTGGCACCCCAATCTGTAATGACTGCGCCTTCATAACCCCATGTATCTCTTAATAAAGGATTAAGTAGTGAAGGATGCTCGGACATATAGTACCCATTGACTTTATTATACGCACTCATGATGGTCCATGGTTGGGCTTCACAAATGGCTTTCTTAAATCCTTTTAAGTAAATATCATGCATACTTCGCTCATCCACAATCACATCCACCACCATACGATGGCTTTCTTGATTATTTAGTGCAAAATGCTTTAAGCTTGTTCCAATGCCTTGAGATTGAACACCTTGAATCCATGCACTTGCCATTGAACCACTTAATAATGGATCTTCACTAAAGTATTCGAAGTTGCGACCACAATAAGGATGGCGCTTAATATTCGCACCTGGACCAAGTATGACACTAACACCCTGATCTTTGCATTCTAACCCTAAGGCAATTCCCATGGCTTTAGCCAAGTCAACATTCCATGTGCTTGCGAGGGTGACTGCAGGAGGAAAGCATGTGGCCGGTTCTGAATCAGATAACCCCACATGATCTGGCGATTCCACTTGTTTACGTAATCCATGTGGACCATCGGTAAGCATCAAGGAAGGAATATTGAGTCGTGGAAACCCTCTTAAGTGCCAAAAATCTTGACCACTGCAGAGTGATGCTTTTTCTTCTAGAGTAAGGAGTGAAAGTATTTTTTTAGTGTCAAACATATGGTTCTCCCATCTTTATCTATATCATAGCTTAAAATCAATCATTTTTATCGGAGAATAAATATCATTGTATAATTTTGATATCTACTTAACATCGTTTGGTTTATGTTTTATACTTATCATAATATACATGAGGAATAATATGATATATTTAATTGGAGTCACAAACCTAATCATTATGGGGATATTGATTTTTAATCTACCCTATATCCAAGACTCACATAAACTCAATGCGAAAGTATTCAGATTGTTGTTACTTGATGCTATGTTATTAGTATTGTTAGATTTGGGGCTTCGTTGGTCAACACAATTTTCTGAACCAACTCTAACCCATATGATTAGACTGATTTATTACATCTTAATACCAAGTTATGTGACCTTATCCGCCTATTTTGCGCTAACTTGGGCTCATGGTATTGAAACATTTAATCAACGTCATTTATGGTTGTTAATACCTTTAGGGTTAAATGTAATCAACATACTTCTCTGGAGTTTATCCTCGTTTCGATTTGAACCCTCTATGATTTTAAACTCCCCTTATGGTCTTTTCTTTGTGTTTACATCATTTCTACCCTTAGGTGTCACATTATTTAGATTAGTATGGTATTTTCGAAAAATCAATCTTACCTATGCCTATGAGATCATTGTATTTTCCATTCCTGTAACTACAGCTGGAATACTTCAAGTTATTTATCCTGATATTCCACTATTTTGGAATGGTTCCATGATTTCATTTGTCTTGATATATTTTAGTCTGCATCATAATCACTCAATGATTGATACATTGACACAATGTGGTAACCGTCGAAAACTTAATTTAAAATTTCAACGCTTGATAAACAGCCAATCCGAAAATTTACTTGGTTTCATTTTAATTGATTGTGACAACTTTAAATCTATCAATGATACTCATGGTCATCTTATTGGAGATCATGTGCTTATTGATGTAGCCCGGGTATTACAACGAAGTGTGTATTCTAACGATGAAGTGTTTAGATTAGGAGGAGATGAGTTCACCATTATTCTAGATGCGAAAACACAGCTTGATTCATCAAAATGTGTTCATAGAATTAAATCAAATTTACATTATTTGAATTCAACACAGAAGTATCCATTTAAAATAGAGCTGAGTATAGGGTATCATACATTTGACTCTTTAACTCTCCCTTCACTTTCACAATGCATTGAAGTTGTGGATAAAAAAATGTATGATGATAAACGTCAAAAGAAAGGACTTTTATGAAATATTCTCATCAAATCAATGATAGTCTTGCCTATATCAAGCATCATGTCTCAAGTAAACCTACCATTGGACTTGTCCTAGGCTCAGGGTTAGGTGATCTAAGCCAACATGTCCAACAACACATCGAAATTCCCTATAAAGATATCCCTCATTTCCCAGTGTCTACGGTAGCAGGCCATACTGGTTCACTCCTTTTTGGTACCTATCAAGGGCATGAGGTTGTCTTTATGCAAGGTCGATTCCATTATTATGAAGGATATACGATGAAAGAAGTTGTTTTTCCTTACTATGTACTCAAAGCCTTGGGAGTAAAAACGATGATTCTAACCAATGCATGTGGAGGAATTAACTTATCCTATCAACCAGGAGATATTGTGGTGGTGGAAGATTTCATTAATTTAGTACTCCAAAACCCACTCATTGGTGAAAACGACCCTGAACTAGGTCCTCGTTTTCCTGATATGACGCAACCCTATGATGAGAATTTACGACTTCATGCGCAACACTGTGCGGAAACACTCAATATTCCTTTTAAAACGGGTGTGTATGGTTTCTTTGCGGGACCTTATTATGAGACACGCGCCGAGATTCGTGCATATGGACAAATGGGATGTGATCTTATTGGGATGAGCACCGTGCCTGAAACTATTGCACTCAATCACATGGGTGTAAGAACGATTGTCTTTGCGGTTGTGACAAATATGGCGACTGGGATTCAGAATAAGAAGCATGATCATGCGCATGTGGTGGACATGGCCAAACAAGCGGCAGTGACATTATCACAATGGTTGGAACTGTTTATTCAAACACTTCCAAACCAAAACTAAGGAGGCATTATGTTTACCTTTGAGTTTATCGTAAAAACTTTAGTATCGGCTCTTATCATCACCATCATTGCGACCATTAGTCGCAGAAGTACTCTCATTGGAGGACTCATTGCCTCATTACCTCTCACAAGTATCCTTGCTTTAATATGGATGTATCATGATGGGAGTAGTGTTCAATCCATGATTGAGTTATCAACCATTATCTTTTGGATGGTCATTCCTTCTTTAATTTTCTTTATTGTTTTCCCGATTCTTTTAAAGATGAATGTTCACTTCTATGTCGCCTTAATTGGTGCAAGTGTGGTACTCATCATCACCTATGCACTTTACACCCAGATTTTATTAAGATTTAATATCCGACTATAAAAAAACTCACAAGCTTCTGTGAGTTTTATTCTTATGCGATAGTCCATCCACCATCAATGGTCATGGTTGATCCTGTAATCATTTCAGCGGCATCAGTGCATAAATACATCACCATTGATGCAATATCATGGAGTTTGATAAGTTTCTTGATGGCTGATTTTTGAAGCATAATCTTAGTAATAACTTCATCTTCATCGATGCCATGAAGTCGTGCTTGATCCGCGATTTGTTTATCAACTAAAGGCGTTTTGACATAAGCTGGGCATATTGAGTTTACAGTAATGCCATAAGGGGCACCTTCTAAAGCGGAAACTTTAGTTAAGCCACTAAGACCATGTTTCGCACTAATGTAAGCAGACTTGAACTCAGATGCAACGAGTCCATGAATGGAGTTAAGATGAATGATTCTTCCCCACCCTTGTTTCTTCATACTTGGCCAAACATACTTAGTAAGTAGAAATGGCGCAGTCAGCATCACATGAATCATATAGTCCCATTTATCTTCATCAAAATCTTCAATGGAAGAGACATGCTGAAGGCCTGCAACATTCACAAGAATATCAACATATCCTGCTTTAGATAATACCTCATCAACGAGTTGCTTGCAGTCTTCTCTTTTTGAAATATCAGACACAACATAATCACATCCTAGTCGTTTCGCTTGAGCATGTAAGAGTTCTTCTTGCCTGTCTACCATAAATACATGATATTTTTGCGCTACAAAAGCTTCAGAGATTGCTAAACCAATCCCACTTGCAGCACCGGTGACAATGCAGACGTGTTGATTCATATTATCCTCCACTGGGTGAATGAATGTTCATATTCATCGTATCAGAAACACAAGTTGTGTCAAGAAAAAATCCACACAATGGTGGATTTGTCCTGTATTTTAGTAAGTAAAGAATCCTTGACCTGTTTTACGACCGAGTTGATTTGCGCGAACTTTCTTTTTAAGAAGTTGATGAGGTTTGTATTTATCTCCTAATTCTTCAAATAAAGTTTCCATAATGGCTAAACAAACATCAAGTCCAATAAGATCTCCGAGTGCTAATGGACCCAGTGGATGGTTAGCACCAAGTTTCATGGCAGTATCAATATCTTCTGCACTTGCAACACCTTCATGTAGACATGCAATTGCTTCATTAATCATTGGAATAAGAATACGATTCACAACAAACCCTGGAGCTTCATTCACGATGACTGGAGTTTTGTTGATGGCTAAGACAACTTCTCTAACCTTTTCAACAACATTCACATCAGTGACTTGTCCAGAAATGATTTCAACAAGTGCCATCATCGGAACTGGATTAAAGAAATGCATTCCAATGACTTGAGTTGGACGTTGTGTGGCCATAGCTACTTCAGTAATGGATAATGATGAAGTGTTAGTGGCTAAGATAGCTTCTACTTTCACAACTTGATCAAGTTCTTTAAAGATTGCTTTTTTAATATTGGCGTTCTCTGTTGCAGCTTCAATGACTAAATCACAATCCGCAATATCACTGAGCTCACTTGAAAACACAATACGACTCATGATGTCATTCATCACTTCTTGAGTCATTTTGGCTTTTTCAACACTACGTGATAAATTCTTTTCAATGGATTTTTTTGATTTTGCGAGTGCATCCGCTTGGATGTCTCTTACGACTACATGGTATTGGCTTGCTAAGACTTGTGCAATACCAGAACCCATTACTCCTGATCCAATAACTGCGATTTTCATATATTTTCTCCCTCACATACAACCAATGCTTCCCAAAAAGATGGGAAGCATTAGCGTACACTATGTTGATTTTAAGATTAAAGGATTCCGAAACCAGCCATGATGATACCAACGATGACAGAAACGATTGGGATCAACGTAGCAACCATGAAGATATCAAGATATGAATCTTTATGAGTCATAGAAGTAACAGCTAGTAATGTTAATACCGCACCGTTATGAGGTAAAGTATCAAGTCCACCTGATGACATTGAAGCAATACGGTGGAACGCTTCTAGAGGAATTCCAGAAGAAGCAGATAGAGCAACGAAGTTTTCTCCTAAAGCAGCAAGAGCAATACCCATACCGCCTGATGCAGATCCTGTAGCACCAGCTAAGATGTTAACAGCAACAGCTTCAGCAATAAGTGGGTTACCTTCGATACCTAATACAGCATCAGTTAAAGTTTTGAAACCAGGAACCGCGCGAACGACAGCACCGAAACCTACAGCTGCAGAAGTGTTGATGATAGCAAGAACGGATCCAGCAGCACCCGCGTTAACTGTGTTAACAACGTTAGGCATACGTTTCCAGAATAATAAGATTGCTAATACAACACCAAGCACTAATGATTCAATAATAACGATTGGTCCACGTCCGAATGTTGCAGTAAAGTTTTCAACACCCATAACAGTAGCAATGTTTAATGACACGATAACTGCTAATAATGGAAGTAATGAAAGTCCCCAGTGTGGAAGTTTGCCTTCTTTTTCTTCAACTTTTTTGTCTAATTCAACGTAAACAACACCTTTTGCAGTATATTGTTTTTCACGGTAAGTTAACCAAGCCATACCGCCACCTAGCATAATTAATGCACCAACTAGACCCATGACAGGAGCAGCAGCTGCAGTAGTACCAAAGTATTGGATAGGAATTAAGTTTTGGATTTGTGGTGAACCAGGAAGAGCAGTCATAGTGAATGTGAATGATCCTAATGCGATTGCTCCTGGAATTAAACGACGAGTAATATTTGCTTCACGGTATAATGCTAAAGCGATTGGATAGATAGCGAATACGACGACGAATAGTGAGATACCACCGTAAGTTAATACAGCAGCAGCTAAGACGACCGCTAATATAGCGAATTTCTTACCAATAAGCTCAACAACGAAGTGTGCAACAGAACGTGCTGCGCCAGTTTCGTCCATAATTTTTCCAAAAATAGCACCTAACATAAACACTGGGAACCAAGATTTTGCAAATCCTACGAATCCAGTCATGTAAGTATCAGTGTAAGCTGGAATTAATTCTAACCCCCCGGTTAATGCAACTACTAAAGCGGTGATTGGTGCGACCCAAATGATGGACATTCCTCTGTAAGCAAGGAACATAAGCAATGCTAATCCTAAAAATATACCCCACATAAAATTTTCCTCCTCTTCTGTGGTTAAATTTTAATGCCGACTTTTGGTTCCATGAAGATGCGAGCATCCATGGTTTTGAGGTTTTCACTGATGACTGGTTTGAAGTCCATGTATGCAAGGACATCTTTCTCAAGGTCTACACCTGGAGCAATCTCAGTTAAAACAACGCCTTGTGGTCCTAGTTCGAATACAGCACGCTCAGTGATGTACATGACAGGTTGTCCTACTTCTAATGCATAGTCTCCACTGAAAGTAACTTGTTCAACAGCAGTGACAAACTTCTTATTGCGTCCTTCAACAACAATATTCAACTTTCCATCTTTTGCTTCAACTTCCAAGCCACCTGCAGTAAATGTACCTAAGAAAATAACTTTCTTCGCATTTTGAGTGATGTTGATGAATCCACCTGCTCCTGCAATCTTAGGACCGAATTTAGATACGTTAATGTTTCCTTTAACGTCACATTCAGCTAAGCCTAGGTATGCAAGGTCTAATCCACCACCATCATAGAAGTCAAATTGGTAAGGTTGGTCAATGATGGCTTCTGGGTTGGTTGCAGCTCCAAAGCTTAAACCACCGGCAGGAATTCCACCAATAGGACCAGGTTCAATTGTTAAGATCATAGCATTGCCAATGCCTTCTTCGTTTGCAACTTTTGCAACACCTTCTGGCATACCAATACCTAAGTTAACAATTGCGTTAGGAATAAGTTCCATAGCAGCACGACGAGCAATAATCTTACGATCATCTAATTCCATCGGTTTCATGCTATTTACTGGAACTTTAACAATACCGGTATAAGCAGCATTGTAATCTTCTGCAAATGTTTGCATATGATTCTTCATGTCAGCTACTTGAACGATAGTATCTACATAAATTCCAGGAACTTTAACTAGTTTAGGATCAAGTGTTCCAGCCTTAACGACTTTCTCTACTTGAACGATCACTTTACCACCAGAGTTCTTACATGCTTGCGCAATCGATAATACTTCAAGTGATCCAGCTTCTTTTTCCATAGTGACGTTTCCGTTTTCATCCGCATAAGTACCACGAATGAAAGCAAAGTCAATTGGGAAAGTTTTATACATTAGGTATTCTTTACCACGTAGTTCAATGAGTTCAACCATATCTTCTTTGGTAACTTCATTAAGTTTTCCACCTTGTAGACGTGGATCTACGAAAGTTTTTAAACCAACGCGAGTAATTGTACCTGGTTTGTTAGCAGCGATATCTCTAAATAAATGAGAGATACATCCTTGTGGGAAGTTGTACGCTTCAATTTTGTTATCTAAAGCAAGTTTTTGTACTTTAGGAACAAGACCCCAGTGACCACCAATAACACGTTTTAGTAATCCTTCGTGACCGAAGTGATTAAGTCCACGAGTCTTACCATCACCTTGACCCGCTGCGTAAACAAGTGTTAAGTTTCTTGGTTCACCTGTCTCAACAAAACGGTTTTCAATTGCGATTTCCAATTCTTCTGGAACAGCATTACCAACGAATCCGCCGGTAGCAATTGTGCTGTTTGACGTCACTAATTTTACAGCCTCAGCTGCAGTCATAAATTTCACTGCCATAGTTTCCTCCTGTGTGAATTAAGTGATTAAGATTAGAGTCTCATTCCACCATTCACGCTTAGGTTGTGACCGGTGATGTATGATGCATCATCAGATGCTAAGAAAAGCGCAGCTTTTGCAATTTCTTCTGGTTGTGCCAAACGTTTTAACATGGTTTGAGCCGCAAATTTATCAAGAAGATCTTGAGGAACAGTTTTAAGAATATCAGTTAAGGTATATCCTGGAGCAATGGAGTTTACACGTACTTGTGCACCTTTCATTGCGAATTCTTTAGCCCAAGATTTTGTCATACCGATAACACCAGCTTTAGTCGCTGCATAGTTAGCTTGTCCAATATTTCCAAATTCTCCAACCACTGAAGAAATGTTAATGATTGATCCTGTCCCTTGTTCAGCCATGAATGGACCTACAAAGCGAGTTAAGTTGAATACACCTTTAAGGTTGACATCAATGACTAGATTCCACATATCATCACTCATTTTACGAGTAAGTGAATCACGTGTAATCCCAGCATTGTTAACTAAGATATCAATACGTCCATATTTTTCTTTAGCATAGTTGAATAATCTTTCGCAACCTTCAACGTCAGTCACGTTAAGTTGGAATCCTTCAACCCCTTCACATTCGTAGTTTAAATCTCCCATGTCAGCCGCAATAACTTTTGCGCCTTCACTTGCAAATAATTCAGCCATGGATTGTCCTAATCCACGTGCGCCACCAGTTATGATAGCAACTTTACCTTCTAATCTCATGTTGTTCTCCTTTGTTTTATTTAATTGTTTAAGACTTATTCTTTACCAACAATCAGTGAGATACCTTGACCTCCACCGATACAAAGTGTTGCTAAACCATATTTCACATCATCACGACGTTTCATTTCATGTAGTAATGTAACTAATACTCGAGCTCCACTTGCTCCAATAGGATGTCCTAAGGCAATGGCACCACCATTGACGTTCACAATGGATGGATCAAGTTCAAGTGATGTCACGACACTTAAAGATTGAGCAGCGAAAGCTTCGTTAGCTTCAACTAATCCTAAGTCTTTAACTTCAAGTCCTGCTTTCGCAAGAGCTTTACGTGTTGAAGGAATTGGGCCTGTTCCCATGATTTGAGGATCTACACCGGCAGATGCATATGATTTAATAGTCGCAAGTGGAGTTAATCCTAAGGAAACTGCTTTTTCTTTACTCATGATAACTAATGCTGCAGCACCATCATTAATGCCTGATGCATTACCTGCAGTGACTGAACCATCTTTTTTAAATGCTGGGCGAAGTTTTGCTAAACCTTCTAAGGAAGCATTAGCTTTTGGATATTCATCTGTATCAACCACGATGTCACCTTTTTTAGAAGCAATGACAACGGGAACAATTTCATCTTTAAATTTGCCATCCGCAATTGCTTTAACTGCACGATGTTGACTCTCAACCGCGAAAGCATCTTGTTGTTCACGAGTAAATCCATACTCAGTCACAATGTTCTCGGCAGTGATCCCCATGTGGACACCACTGAATGCATCAGTTAATCCATCATGAACCATGGTGTCAATTAAGGTTGCATTACCCATGCGTGCTCCCCAACGAGCTGAAGGTAAAACGTAAGCTGATAAACTCATGTTTTCTGTTCCACCTGCTACCACAATGTCTGCATCCCCACACGCAATCGCATTCGCAGCTAAAGCCACCGTCTTAAGTCCTGAACCACAAACTTTATTAACGGTGTATGATGATACTTCTTGTGGGATACCTGCTTTGATGGACACTTGGCGAGCGACGTTTTGTCCTAAACCTGCTTGAAGTACGTTACCAAAGATAACTTCCTCAACCATGTCTGGAGAAATCTTCGCTTGAGCGATGGCTTCTTTCACTACTGTAGCTCCTAAGTCAACAGCACTCACATCTTTAAGTGCGCCTCCATAGGTTCCAATCGCGGTACGAACAGCCGATACAATGACCACTTCTTTCATAATATCCTCCCTTTATTTGTTTTGATTATAATATTTGTGAAATAAATACTTTAAGCGCTTACAGCGACAGTTTAACGCAATTTCAAGCGTTATTAAAATACTAAGTACTTATACATTGTATAAATTAATCTTATAGTTTATGATATTAGCATAGCATGTCGCTTATGGAGGTTTTATGGATATTTATCAGTTGAAATACTTAGTGGCGATCATCGAATCCGATTATAATATTTCATCAGCTGCAAAAAAACTTCATGTTTCTCAACCTGCGTTAACTCAGGTGATCAAGAAATTTGAGACTGATGAAAAGATTGATTTATTTATCCGTCAACAAGGTCGACTTGCGGGACTTACCCCTCAAGGTGAATCTTTTTACACCAATGCTCTTAATGTGATTTATCATCATGAGCGTATGATGAAGGAACTCAGAGAACACTCGACTAAGGCACGAGGCAAGATTCGTATCGGCATTCCACCTCTAGTATTAACCGTGTTATTTACTGATATCTTGTCAAAGTTAGTGATTAGTAATCCTGATATTCAATTCGATATTATTGAAGAAGGTGCATTCGAGTTACAACGTTTGCTAAGACTTCAAGAAATCGATTTTGCGGTCATCTTACAACCCACTGATTTAAACAGTATGCACTTTAAAGAAGAAGTGATTTTTGTCGAGGAAGTGTGTTGTTTCTTATCTAAAGATCATACCCTCGCAAAAATCAAAAACACCATGGATTGGCATGACCTTAAAGATCAAAACTTAGCGATATTTTCAAGCACCTTCATGATCCATCATCAACTGATGCGAAAATTTGAGAGTTTAAATATTGTTCCTAAGATTGCCCTTATGTCCACTTCATGGGATTTCTTACTTGAATCCACGCTTAACTCCGATTTCATCACAGTCTTTCCTGGTCCCATAAGAAATCACATTGTGAAAGATCGCATTAAAGAAATGAAGTTTACAGTACCAATGCCTTGGAAAGTGGTATTGACTTATCCCAATAAATCTCATTACAGTCGTATTGAAACATATACCCGAGATAGTATCTATCATTACTTTCAATCAAATCGACCCATTCTTCCAATACAATAGCTTCCATTCCAGGAAGCTTTTTTATGAAAAAATGTGAAAAAGATTATTTATGTTGCATTCTTTTTCATGATTTGTTACACTACGAATCAAGAAAGGATATGTTGACTATGACAAACCAAATTTCATTCCACGTGTCTTCTTATTACGGATATTATCATTAACTAGGTTTATATCACATTGTAGATATAGACCACTTTATGTTGGAAATATCTACGATGACACCATACACAAGAATTCTCTTTTATTGGCCACGCGTAGATGCGTGTTTTTTTATTTTATCCCCTATGAAAGGAACAACTATGAAAAAAATCATTCAAGCCTTAGCGCTTATTACAATATCTCTCACCATGCTTAGTGCATGTGTTTCCACCACAACTCCTCAAGACGATGACGTCTTTACTATTGGAGTTATTCAGTTTGTGTCACATCCAGCTCTCGATGCAACCCTTGAAGGTCTAATTAATCATCTCACAAACGAAAACATGTTGGATCGCTTTACTATCGTGGTCCAAAATGCGCAAGGTGATCCTGCCATAGCTTTAACCATTGCGCAACAATTTGTGAGTGAAGGAGTTGATCTTATTTATGCGATTGCGACTCCTGCAGCACAAGCTGCTTTTAATGCCACAACAGACACAAATATTCCTGTGGTCATTAATGCGGTCACAAGCCCCGTGGGGGCTGGAGTTGTTCAAAGTTTAGAATCTAGTGGTAACAATGTCACGGGAGTCACTAATGCAGCTCCATTAGAGCCACAACTTGCATTAGTCAAAGAAATGCTGCCTAATGCACAAAATATTGGTTTCCTCTTCAACTTAGGTGAAGTCAATGGACGAGTACTTGTGGAAGAAGCGCAACGAATAGCTCCTTTATTAGGCATGAATGCTGTGGTCATTGGAGTCACAAACATCTCTGAAGTGGCGGCTGCAATGGGACAATTATTACCTCAAGTGGATGCTGTATTTAATGTAACTGATAATCTTGTCGCAAGTGCCACTGCACAAATCGTTGAACTCGCAAAACAAGCGAATAAACCTGTGTTCGGATCTGATCCAAACTTACTTAACCTAGGCCTTGTGGCGGTGGATGGAGTAGACTTCGTTGCATTAGGCGAACAAGCTGGCGCAATGGTGATCGATATCCTCATCAATGGAACACTACCTACTGATATCCCAATTGGTAAACCCACCAACACCCGTCTATTCATTAACCAAGACATGGCTGATGCACTAAATATCACTATCCCACAAAGTCTACGTGATCGCTTAGGTCAGTAAGATGAATTTTATTCTCGATATTTTCATTCAAGGTTTACTCTACAGTGTCTTAGCCATGGGAGTCTCTTTAACATTCAAAGTCTTAAAGAGTGCTGATTTAACTGTTGAAGGAAGTTTTCCGCTTGGCGCAGTCGTAGGCGCGATAGCGCTAACTTTAGAAGTCCCTCTTCCTCTAGTGTTGTGTATTTCATGGTTTGCCGGTTGGATGGCAGGCCTACTCACATCTTGGTTTCAACGATCACTTCATATTCAACCATTATTGAGTGGAATCTTAACGATGAGTGGTTTATATACCATAAACTTAATGATTGCTCAAAACCGCTCAAATCTTCCATTATTTCAAATCAATACATTGTTTACCCGTCCTTCTTGGATGCGTGTTGAACAAACCCGTTTCTATCACTTGGGTTTACTCCTTGTGATTGCACTTATACTTAAATTCCTAATCGATTGGTTTCTAACCACCAAAAAAGGCATGATGTTAACGGTGGCTGGAGATAATCCAGAACTCGTAAGTAGCCTTGGTGAAAACTTAGGGACATATCAATCCTTAGGTTTATCGTTATCCAATGGCATAATTGCACTGAGTGGTGCCCTTGTGGTCATGATGACACGCTTCTATGATCTTTCAATGGGATTTGGCATGCTTGTGGTCGCTCTTGCCTCAATAGTCTTAGGGGATTCCATCTTAGGTTCTACTGGTGCAAAAATCACCACCATGGCTATCTTTGGTTCTATCTTGTATCGCTTTAGTATTGCGAGTGCCCTCGCATTAAGATTACATCCTAGTGCACTAAGACTCATGAGTGTCGTCATCTTTGTGGTGGCCTTGATGATTAAACCAACATCGTTCCAGTCTTTGATTAAATCAATGAAAGGAAGCTAGAGTCATGTTACAACTGCGAAACATTCAAAAGTCCTTTAACTCAAATTCAAATAATGAAATCAACTTATTTGATAACTTTAATCTTGAGATTGAAGAGGGAGAGTTTGTCGTCATTTTAGGTAGTAATGGAAGTGGGAAATCCACTCTACTCAATCTCATTGATGGTCAAATGATGGTTGATACAGGGCAGATCGTGTTTTTTGATCAAAACATGACATCACTCCCCTCTTTCAAACGTCGTCAAATGATGTCACGAGTATTTCAAGATCCTGCTTTAGGTACATCTCCTTCACTCACCATTCTTCAAAATATGAGTTTAGCACTCAATAAAGGGAAACCGTTTAATTTGAGTCATGGAGTTGACGTCTTCTTGAAAGAAGATATCCAAAAGTATGTCTCAATACTTGAGCTTGGACTTGAAGATAAACTTCATGTGAAAGTGTCTCATCTTTCAGGAGGACAGCGTCAAGCACTGAGTTTACTCATGGCCGTATGTTCTAAACCTAAGTTATTACTCTTAGATGAGCATACTGCTGCTCTTGATCCTAAGACGAGTCAACATATCATGAAACTTACTCAACAACTTATTGAAAACTTTAGTATGACCACGATTATGATCACACACCAAATTAAAGATGCTCTTGATTATGGTCATCGATGCATCATGCTTCATGAAGGGAACATCGTACTCGATGTGAAAGGTGATGAGAAAAAAGCCCTTCAACCTCAAGACTTACTAACACAATTTCATTCTCTCTCCTTAAGATAAAAGCGCATGGTGTTTGCGCTTTTATTCATCACAAAAGACGCGTATGCGTCTTTATTTGCTAGTGCGATAAAATCATTCGATTCCATACTTCCTCAAGTGAAGTCATTTGACGTAGATTTCCATCTTCAACCACATAGATTTTGTCATAAAGATGTAAGTGTTCTTTAAAGATGATATGGCTGACATTAATGATGGTTTTAGGTAATGAAAGTAAGTCTTGTTCAATACTTCTTGCAATATCAAGTTCTAGTGAAGCAAAGATTTCATCACATAGTATGACAGTAGTTTCAAGACATAGCGCACGCGCTAACATCAGTCTTGCGCGTTGCCCTCCTGAGACATTAGCTCCGTTATTAACTAACACTTCTTCAAGTTTTAAGTGACCTAATCCTACTTGTTTTAAGGCCTTATTACATACTTCATCACTCACATCTTGATATAAAGTTAGATTATCTTTCACCGTTCCTGAGAAGATAAAGCCAATTTGGTCTACTGTGGTAAAGAGTGAGTAATAATCAATCGGAATTAATGAGAAGATGTCGATATCATTAAGCGTCACTTCGCCGGCTTTAGGTTGAATATTTTGTCTTATGGTTTTAAGAATCGTTGATTTCCCTGCTCCACTTCGACCTACAATGAGTACCTTCTCATCTTTCTTGATACTTAAGCTCACATCATTTAAAATAGATTTTTCTTCATCTGGATATCCTAAATCAGTTTGATTAAAGGCTAAAACCTCAAAATGATTGACACTGTTATGTCTTTGTAGCACTGGGACTTTAAGATTAACATCAAACTCATCCAATACTTTGACAATCCCTTTCATTTGTGTGAGCACTGGCGAGAATTGAGATAATGGCCACATCACATTACCAAAGCTTGATGCGACCACAATGATACTTCCTAAACCTGCTTCTGTTGATCGAGCAAATAATATCCCAGTAACCACTAATCCAAAAAGAATGATACTTTGAATGAATTGATTAAGTGCTGCAACCTGAGTTTCTCTAACATCCACAATGTAGTTATCTTTTTGAACTGAAGTCGCATGATGCATAAATTGATTGAGTCGTGTTGCTTCAAGTTGATGTTGTTTAATAATATCAAAGCCTTGTAAGGTTTCTTCCACAAAAGTGGTGTACTTTTGAAGTGATGCGGATTTTTTAGCTTCACTTTTTTGGACTGGTTTACTATTGTGGGAAGTGATGAACAAGAAGAGGAAAAGCAAGATAAAGGCTACTATGACTAAATATGCGGATACCGTGGCGACAAGGACTACGGCCATTAAAAATTGCAGTGTCATACGAATCATTTGTAGTAAATTGAGTAAGTACTTATCTTGAAAGCGATCAAAATCATTGGTTAGGTTTGAGCGATATGTGTTGACTTTTTCTTTTTGAAGTTGTGTGATGTCTTGTTTTAAGAGTTCATGAACATAATGCCGCTTCATAAGAAGTAAACTTTTCTCAATGTATTGAGATCTAAGGTAGGTGCCAATTAAATCCATCACAAGTGAAATAAGCAATAACACCATCATCCACTGGGCTGTTTCAAGCATCAAATCAAGTTGTTTGTTTAAACCATAATCTGTAATAAAACGTAATAAGTAAATATTGATTCCATTAAGAACGACCATGATGATCATGTTCAATACATTAACAACAAGCCAACCTTGATGGCCTAAATGAAGTTTCTTCATGATGCACCTCCTAAAGGTTCAAGTTCAATAACTTTATCAAATCGAGTTCTTAAATACTCAATATGACGATGCGTCACACAAACCATGGTTTTATTGAGTTTTAATAAGGTGTCATAAATCTTTTGTGATGTGACATCATCCAAACTTGCGGAAGGCTCATCCACAAACATGATTGGGAAATCATGGTAGAGTTCACGTGCTATCGAGACGCGTTGACGTTGACCACCTGAGATATTTGAACCATCATTCACTAATATGTGATTTTCTTTAAGCTCTAAGGTTTCCACCCACTCACGCAAATCCACATCCTCTAAGACTTTCATCAGCTTATCATGATCATAGGTTTGATTTAGGATGATATTATTTTTAATTGAATCATTAAATAAGAAATGAGATTGACGAATATAGCCTGCAGCTTCTAAAAAACTTTCATGATGGATTTGTTTAAGCTCAACCATATCCACATTAACTTCTCCACCATACGATGATAAGTTTTGGGCTAATCATCCCACTAACGTTGTTTTCCCAGACCCTGAAGGACCAATCACAAGAACCTTTTCATGAGGTTTAATGGTAAATTCAAGTTGTTCAAACACTTTCTTAAGTTCATAACTAAAGGTTAAGGATACCACTTGCAGTTCTTCTTCAAACTTCATTTCAGAAGTGCCAATGATCTGCGGTTGGGTTTGAGTGATGCGATCAAATATATCAACGGAAGTACGAAGACGGTTAATAAAATTAAAACCACTTATCATACTCCATACAAGTTGTCCAATAAGATTAAAGACTAAAATAAGGGCTGTCAAAGTGATTTCATCTTGCACAAACAAGTAAGTAGCATAGACATAGATCACCATTTGATAAGAACCCGCAAGCCAATGATTCAAATTCGCTTGAATCTCATCGATTTGAAAGGCTTTCTTCTTAATCTGTTCTAAGATTCGAATGATGGATTCAAAAGGTGGTTTAAAGAATTCTTCCGCATGATAGAGCTTAATCACTTCCAATCCTTGAAGGATATTGGATAGTGAGGTATTATACCCCGCATTGGCATTTTGCGTAAGTTCTTTATTTTTGCGTGCAATCGGTTTGAAAACACTGGTGATGCCATAAAGAAGTAAGGTCACTCCAATGGTCGACAAAGCAATGAGTGGTGAAATGAATAATAAAACAATGATTCCTAAGAAGAAGCTTCCAAAACTAAAGATGATGTTTAGAAGCGATAAGAAGAAATCTTTTTCAAACAAGTTAATATCAGACACTAACATCGACATGAAATGTTCCTTAGGAGTTTTACGATAACTCTCATAGGTATGACTCATTATCTTTTGATAGGCAAGAGTTCTCACTTGAATGAGGATGTCTCTCATAAAGCCAATCCGTAAGAAGCGTGAAATCATTTGAACTCCAATGGGTGTAAAGGCAAAAAACACGACCCAAAGAATACGAGTTCGTATACCAATCCATGTGGCTTCTTCAATAATTCCAAACGCATTGGAGAGAGCTAGTGTTGAAAACAACCCACTTAATGTGGTTAGGAATGCTCCAATCATGTAAAAAATAAATTGCTTGCGATTTTGTTTTAGTAGTTGTGTAATACTCATAGTAATTCTTTCTAAAAGTGATTCTAGTCTTAATTTTATCATATAGTTAACCTTAATCATGGTAACATATCACAAATTTTATGTAATTTAGACTTTGGCTGTTGCTCAGACCACCACATGGCTTGACACTCATCCCATTATGCGATACGCTTTTGTTTGTGAAATGAGGTCACATATGGCAAATTTCCTAAAGAAAAAGAATGTTTCATTATCATTAAAAATCTACTTCATCGATGCACTAAGTGCCATGGCCCTTGGTTTATTTTCAACGCTCATCATTGGACTTATTGTTCGTACATTAGGCGATCAATCCAGTATTTGGTTTGGCACAAATATCATTAGTTCTCATCTCTCCACTTTAGGTCAAACTGCCATGGGACTGATGGGAGCTGGAATTGGAGTTGCGGTGGCCCATCGGCTTCAAGCGCTTCCACTTGTCTTATTTTCCAGTGCGGTCACTGGGATGATGGGAGCAACTTTAGGGGGCCCAGCCGGGTCATTCGCTGCCGCTTTAATTGCCACTGAATTTGGAAAGCTTGTTTCTAAAGAAACTCAACTTGATATTCTAGTGACTCCTTTTATCACACTGCTTGTGGGCTCACTTGTGGCCTTATCAATTTCCCCATTGATTGCCCAACTGATGACTTCACTTGGTGCAATCATTATTGAAGCGACCACCTATCAACCATTCTTTATGGGCATGATTGTGTCGATGATTATGGGGTTTGTGCTTACTGCACCCATCTCTTCCGCAGCATTAGGAATCATGCTTAATCTAAGTGGCTTAGCAGCAGGTGCCGCGACTGTAGGTTGTGCTGCACACATGATTGGTTTTGCGATCATGGGATTAAAGGATAATAAACCTTCAAGTTTTATCTCAGTAGGTCTTGGAACAAGTATGCTGCATATATCAAACATTGTGAAGAATCCTTGGATTCTAGTACCCCCCATTCTTACTTCCATCATTTTAGGTCCACTCTCCACTTTAGTATTCTCAATGAGTAATATTGCGGCAGGATCAGGGATGGGCACAAGTGGACTGGTGGGTCAAATTACTACCTTAAATACGATGGGATGGAGTCAAGATGTACTACTTAGTGTAGGGCTACTTCACTTTATCTTACCTGCAGTGCTTACCTTTGTTTTCTATAAGTTCTTGGTTATCAAAGGCAAGATAAAACCATTAGATCTAAAATTAGATGTATAAAAAAATGAGTCTTTCAATCGAAAGACTCGTTTTTGTTTATAAAGATGATATCCCTACACCAAGTAGACCAGGTCCTGTATGAACCCCTAGTGCAGGTGATATTTCTGAGAAGAAGTAAGTGGCTTGATCACCATACACTTCCATTAGTTTTTCTTTTAGTTCTTGAGCCTCAAGAGGTGCATTCGCATGCGCAATACCGATTAAGTATTGTTTATCTTTTAAATAAAATGATTCAACTTTTTCTTGGAGAGCTTTTATCGATTTTTGACGTCCCCGCACTTTGGCCACCGTTGTATATATTCCTTGATCATCACAGGTAATAAGTGGTTTAAGTTCTAAGGCTGTGCCTAAGAAACCACTGACTTTACCAATGCGTCCACCTTTTATAAGATACTCTAACGTTGATAAGACAAAATAGACTTTTGTATGGTGAATAGACGCTTCAATCTTAGGCTTGAGCTCTTCAAAGCTTAATCCTTCTTTAACCCACTGAGCTGCTCTAATCGCAGTAAGGCCACTACCAATACCTATATTTTTCGTATTAAAGACGTCCATTGGAATTTCAGATTCCTGTGCATGGAGTTTCACCATATTGAAGGTTCCTGATAATCCAGAAGAAAGGATGATTGCGACAATACGTGTGAATCCTTGTGCTTTAATCGTAGAGATAATGTGAGTTAGGTCTTCTCCAAAAGGAAGTGAAGTGGTAGGAACTTCAGTTTTGAGGTTTTCTAAGACAGTCTTCGAATCAATGTCCACACCATCACGATAACTACGAGCTTTATAATTCACTTGAAGTGGAAGAATGAAGATAGGATGAGTTTGCATCATCGATGCAGGGACATCACTACCAGAGTCGGTCAAAATAGCAATTTTTTCAATCATTTTAATTTTGAGATGTAATCCATTGTTGTGCACGTTTTTGATGAGCAATACACTGAGTGGCATGAAACATGATAGGACTTAGCCCTTCATGAACTAGTTCACTTTCTTGTGGAGTATTGAGTGCATGCACTAAAGCATCAATAAATGCATTGTATGCTTCTTTTAATCCAAGACGCTTTGTTTCTTTAAGAATGCCTTCTTTGATCAAAGAGATATCAAATCCTTCTTTAAGAAATGCAATCACAAAAAGATAAGCAATATGAAGTCTTTGGTAACGTTTTTTCTTGGGAGGTGGGATTAGTCCTAACTTTACGTAATTGTTTATCATTGCCTTCGTAAGTGGTTTAACATGGTAAATCTCACACAAAGGATTAATAAGTGATAACACTTGATCAGCATAAAGTTCTAGTTTTGGTAATTCTTCCCAAAGAGGTAAATTGGATTGCATCAGGTTTCCTTTCTTATTACATGAATTATAACACATAGTTATGATAATTACATGTAATGATGATTGAATTTATGAGTATTTTATCATGTTTTTCTGATAACAGAAAAGCTATCTTGCGATAGCTTCACTATTGACGACACGATTTCGTCCTTGTTCTTTGGCTTTATAGAGTAAATCATCTGCATTGCGAATACTTTCTTCAAGTCCCATCTCCACGTTGCAGCAATTATAGAATGCACCAATACTTACTGAGATATTAAAGGTTTTTGTTTTTGTTTCGATTGGTGTATTTTGGATAAGTTCTAAGATTTTAGCAGCTTTTTCTCTAAAGAAGCGTGCTCTTTCCATTTCCATAATAATGAGGAATTCTTCTCCTCCATATCTTACGACTAAATCTTCTCCACGAATACTTTGTTTCAGAAGTTGCGCGACTTTGATTAACACTTCATCCCCGACTAAGTGACCATAGGTATCATTAATTTTTTTAAAGTGATCAATATCAATCATCATGACTCCAAGACCTTTATAGTCTTGGTCTAAAGGCTTCTCTAAGTATTGATTAAGACTTAAGCGATTAGGAAGTCCAGTGAGTGGATCTTGTTGGGCTATTTCTTCAAGTTTAGATCGATTCCTTTTAGCGATATTTTCGTAGTAGTATGCTGAATGTGCTACAGCAGTGACATTGAGGAGGACATTCATGACGAAGAAGATATTAAGAAAGATGGGTTCAATCTCAGTGAGAGGTGGGTAGACTTGTAAGTAGAAGTAGGTGGCCATCATGATTAATGCCTGTATAACCACACCAATGAAACGATGCTTTGTGGACCAGTTGGTGTAAATGATTAAGATGGACATATTGAGGTGAAATAATTGAAATCCGCTTATGAGTCCAAAGGCAATGGTTTCAGCAGCCGTTACAATAGTGACCATGGTGATGAAGATAAATGAAGCGAAACCATAGCGTTGTTTTCTATTTAAGTAGAGCACAAACAGCGTAATAAACATAGTGTAGAAATTGATATAGAAGATCATCATATTTCCTACAATATAAAAAAGAGGAAGAATAAAGATATAAGATGCCAAGGTGCTAAGGTAGACAATGTTAGCTTGTTTACTATATTGCCAGTACTCTATATCATGTTTCTCTGATAGTAGTCGCATAATGTTTTCTCCGTAAAAATATGATACTTCTATCATCAAACAAATTCAAGAAATATCATTCATTTATATAATTATGTTGGGAATTGTCGGAAAGATGACAATAAAAAAACCAATGCGGTTAGGCATTGGTTAATATCAAGATATAATTATGGTAGTTTCTTAATTTCACCTGTTGTTGCATCTAATCCATAAGTGCCTGTAGGTGCTACACAACTAAATGCTGAAACAACTCCATTAGCTGCTGTTACTGAACAAGTTCCAGTTCCATCAGGAATAGTAGGTGCAGCTGGTGCAGTCTCTGAAACTAGTAATTCTACAACGTATGCTGCATAAGCTGAGCGAGTATTCGCTAAATCTCTAGCTTCGTTTGCACGAGCAATATTTGATGAAACTGTAGGAATAATAATAGCTGCTAATACCGCTAAGATAGCGATGACGACGATTAATTCAATGAGGGTAAAACCTTTACGATTCTTAATCTTTTTGAACATGATGTATGTCTCCTTTTGTTAGTTTTATTTAACATCTTTATTCTATGATTGTCAATATATTTTGATATAAGTATGTGAATATAGTATCAATTATGTGATTATTGAATTAGATTAAGCGTTTTAGGAACTCTTTGTTGCTACAAATTTCTAACGCAGTATCAACACTAATAGCACCTTCTTTAATATAACTTGCTAAGCAAGCTTCTAATGATTGCATACCAATACGTGATCCGGTTTGAATACTTGAATTAATTTGCACAATTTTGTTCTCACGGATGAGGTTTCCAATCGCATCCGTCATGATCATAATTTCATGCACTGCAACACGTCTTGGTTCATCAATACGTGGGATTAAGGCTTGAGAGACAACTCCTTTTAACACAGAAGCTAATTGAGTTCTAATCTGAGCTTGTTGATGGGGTGGGAAAACGTCAATGATACGATCGATGGTGCTTGCTGCACCCGTGGTATGGAGGGTTGAAAAGACCAAATGCCCTGTTTCTGCAGCCGTTAGTGCTAAAGATATGGTTTCAAAGTCACGCATCTCTCCTACTAGGATGACATCAGGATCTTCACGAAGTGCCGATCTTAAAGCTTTTTCAAAACTATGAGCATCTTTATGAATTTCTCTTTGATTAATGAGTGATTTCTTTGGAGCATGGATATATTCTATCGGATCTTCTAACGTTAGAATATGCTTTGCCTTACGCTCATTAATATAATCAATCATGGCCGCTAAGGTGGTGGATTTTCCGCTCCCTGTAGGACCAGTGACCAAAATCATACCTCTTGGTTCATCCGCAAGTGTTTTTAGTATTTGTGGCAGCCCTAGTTGATCGATTGTTGGGATTTTATTGCGTAACAAACGCATTGCAATCGCAGGCTGCCCTTGAGCCCTAAAGATGTTTAAACGATATCGATTTTTATTAGAGTCCATATAGGCTGTATCTATATCATGACCTTCTTGGTATAACTTTTGTTGTTCATGATTTAGCATGCCATTGATCCAACCAAAAACCACTTGAGAATTTAGTTCAGGGTAATCAAGTCGTACTAACTGCCCTAATTTTCTAACAATTGGTGGCATTTTTGCCACAAGATGGATATCGGAGCAATCGTTCTCAAATGCATATTGTAAAATTTCTTCTAACATTGTTGGGTTCCTTACTCAGTAGAATACAGAATATTCACTCCTTCTTCTACACTTGTAACTCCTTCCTTAATTAAATCAATGACTTCATCAGCCAACATTCTCATCTTTTTCTCTTTGGCATAATTCTTGAGGGCATCCATACTCGCATTATGAGAAATGAGTTGTTCTAATGCCGAGTCGATTAGAATTGTTTCAAATACCGCAGTTCGTCCTGAATAACCTGTATTGTTACAGAACTTACATCCTTTACCAACATGGGCATGAGATAAGTTTGTACCAAGAAGTAGATTATCAGCACTTTCAACCTCAACTTGAATCTTACAATGAGTACAAATCTTCTTCACCAATCGCTGTGCAATGACACATTTTACTGATGAAGCTACTAAATATGGTTCAATCCCCATATCGGTTAAGCGTACAACTGTAGAAAGTGCATCGTTGGTATGGATGGTTGATAAAACAAAGTGACCTGTAATCGCAGCACGAATCGCAATCTCAGCCGTTTCGGTATCACGAATCTCCCCTACCATGATGGTGTCAGGGTCTTGACGTAAGATTGAGCGAAGTCCATTCGCAAAGGTTAGTCCAGCACGAGTATTAACTTGAACTTGAGTAATCGATTCAAATTTACGCTCAATTGGATCCTCAATGGTTACAATGGCTTTAGTAGGATCATTAAGTTTTGCCAACATGGAATAAAGTGTGGTGGTTTTACCACTACCCGTAGGACCAGTGACAAGTAAGATACCATGAGGTAAGCGTAAGGCTTTTTCAATCATTCCAATGGTGTAGTTTGAAAGTCCTAAACTGTGTAAATCATAACTAATACTTCGATCTGCACCAAGTAGACGCATAACAACTTTCTCACCATGTGCTGTAGGGATTGTTGAAATACGTAAGTCAAAGCGCGCATTTTCATGACGATAACGTAATCCACCGTCTTGTGGAATTCGTTTTTCCGCAATATTCATGCCACTGATAATCTTAATACGTGTGGTAATGAGTTGATGTACTTCATGAGTGAACTGAGAATACAACTGCAAATCACCATCAATTCTAAATCTTACACGAGTAAATGTTTCTTCAGGTTCGATGTGAATATCACTTGCATTTTGTTGATAAGCTTCCATGATAATACTATTAACAAGTTTTACCACTGGCGCAGATTCAACCCGCTCAGCCATACTGACATCATCTAAGTCGAGGGCTTCAATCTCAGAAGTGCTTAACCCATCTAGACGAATATCTTCCATGAGATCATCAGTATTACTACGACGGTAAGCACGATCAATTGCGCGAATGACATCTTGACGAGATGAAATAACAGTCTTGACTTCTAATCCTGTAATCATGCTTAAATCTTCTAAACATGCGAAATCAAGAGGATCATTAGTGGCGATAGTTAAGGTACCTAAACGCAAGTAAAGAGGGAAAATTTCATGCTTTCTTGCGAAAGATTCTGGAACCAAACGAACAACATCAAAGTCAATCATGAGCATTGGATTTTCAACGAAATCAACTTTAAGTCGCTTAGCTAAGGCTTGTAAAATATCCTTTTCACTCACGTAGCCAAGATCGATAATGACCTCACCTAATCGCTTTTTCATGACTTTTTGTCGTGATAAAGCTTCATCGAGTTGAACTTGAGTAATGAGATTCTCTTCTAGTAATAATTGCCCGAGTGGGATGGAAATCATAAACAGACCCTCCTTATGTTTGATTCCGTTTAAACTTTTTGTATAATGGTATTCAAAGAGGTAAACCTATGGAAATTGTGTTGAATATGGTTGCGTTTGCTTTTGGAGCGATATTTGGATCATTCTACAATGTAGTTATCTATCGATTACCTAGGAAATTATCGATTTCTAAGGGAACCTCATTTTGTCCTCAATGTAAACATCGAATTATGCCCCTAGAATTAATTCCTATTGTGAGTTTTATTTTCTTAAGAGGAAAATGTGCTCATTGTCATACACCCATTTCATTTCGTTATCCACTCATTGAGTTTATTACGGGTTTAACCTTTATGCTGTCATATTTGCGATTTGGATTATCCTATTCTACTTTAGTCGCAATGATTTTAGCTTCACTATGCATTATTGTAGCCATGATTGATTTTGATACCATGGAAATCTATGATCGATTTAATATTATGATTTTATTATTAGCACTAATCTCAATGATTGGGTTATCTCCTTTACCACTAACTGATCATATTATCGGCTTTTTTGTTATTAGTGTACCCCTTTACATAATTGCGATTATCACAAATGGAATTGGGGGTGGAGATATAAAACTTATGGCTGTGAGTGGACTACTTTTGGGATATCAAGCAACCTTAATTGCATTCTTTATTGGTGCAATACTTGGAGGTAGTATGGCCATCTATTTACTCGTGACCAAACAAACTCAAATGAAATCACTCATCGCATTTGGACCATATTTATGTGTCGGAATATTTACTTCCTACTTATATGGTCTAGAAATATTTAATTGGTATTTGAACCTATTTAGGATCTGATGAACCTTTTGGTCCTGTAACATCGTTTGGATGTGTTCCCAAATCCCCTTTGTATATGTCTAATAGTTCTTGTTCTGTAAGTTTATGCACACCATAAACTCGGATAGTAATACTACCTTCTTTTTCACTAAAATTATAGACCGCATCACTCACGAAATAACTGGTTTCCCATTCTTTTACAGCGTCCACAATTTCCATAAAGCTCTCATATCCCACTGAAAACATATAGGTATATTCAGCAAATAGAAGTTGAGTTGTTGATGTAGGTAGTGGTTGAGGTGCAACTACACTAATTTGATTATAGTCGCGAATAAGTTCTAATAAACGATAAACTGCAGGAGTGACCTGAGTGTATAAAAGCTCTGGAGTTGCTACTTTTGTTTCTGATAAGTTTACAGTGGTGACTTTTGCACCATATTTAGACATTACTGGAAGAATCCATCGCTCAAACTCAGAAGCATGGATTGGATTGGCGATTGCTCCAAGAGCACTTTCAGTTTCAGAAATTCTGACATCTTTACGTGTTCTTAACGAAGGAATAATACTAAGGTTAATTTCTGTTTGGGTTTTTTGAAATTCTAAGGCCCCTAATTTGTCACGATTAGCGGCAATCTCTGCATTCATTGGATTGATTAAAAATGCAATAAATAAACTTGCTGAAACAATGACAGCCATCAAGAATAATAAGAATACTTCACGCTTAGAAAGTGATGTCATCTTACTTACCCCCCTTCAGTATTATCACAACATTTGAGTTATAAACTCCCTCAACTAAATCATAACCACTATATTGGACTTCTTGGAATACATCCAGGCGACGTAATCGCATGACATAATCAGAAACGGAATAAACACGTGTGCCTGAAATATCCAAAGTAATGGCATCCCCTGTGAAAGACACTGCATTAAATCTAACTGTACCTGGACGCTCTGCAAGAAGTAAATTCATTGTTTGCGAACTAAACTTTGGTTGTAAATCAAAAATGTTCTGAGCATTTTGAACTTCTTTAAGGATATCTTCCAATTTTTTGATATCCGCATTAAGTCTTTCAGCCTCTACACTACGATCAACCACTTGAGGACTTGCAAGATAGTTTTCAATATCCTTAATGTTCTGTTTTAAAGTATTGTTTTGAATAAACAAAGTGAAGTAATAAGCTGATGCAATTAGTAATGTGCCAATGAAAATCATAATATAAATACGACCAGTAGCACCTTTATTCTCTCGAAGTTTATTTAGTTTTTGATAACTTTCGAGTAAATTCATGTCTTGTTTTTTCATATGATCACTTCCTTAACAATACGCCAATGGCGTTGACATGTTTATTCTCAAAATCAGTTAACCCTTCTTTTTTTACACTTTCACTCAGAATTTTTCCTGGAATATTAAGAATTTGTTCAACACGTTCCTTAACATCCCCTAAGATCTCATCCATACCAACATAGATGATTTGCTGAATGCCTTTATCATTACGAGTAAAAGTATATTGATTCATCTTACTAATACTTTCAACAACTTCTTCTACCGCACTTTCAGTATCTTCTAATAATGAAGAGCTTAATCTCGTGTTTCGAGCTAAAACATACACTCCTTCATCAAAAAGATAGAGTTTTAACTGTCCCTTTTGGACATCGGCAACAATGAATTGATGTTCGACCTCCGAAATCCCAAATGTGTCGACTAATTTAATAATTGCATTCGTCGCCGTATCAAGTGTGTTTATCTTCAGATTTGCCTTCTTAAATGCACTGATGTACGATGCAATAGCGCTTTCTAAAATCGCAACAGCTAATACTCGATACATTCTATTTCCTTCTTTGACTACTTCTTCAAGAGGGATATAGTCCATTAAGTAATCTGGAGTTAAATGCAGTGCACTCATCATTTCTGATCGCACTAAGAAAGGAAGTCGCTTTTCATCAACTTTTGGTACAAATATTTCACGATAAATAATCGAGCTGTTGTTAATGCATACATTGCAACTTTTCTCTTTCTTATCAAACTGACTTAATTGTTGTGAAAGGATGAGAGCAAAGTTGTCTGTATCAACAATGCCATTTTGGTTAATCAATCCTTCTGAAAACTCAAATGATAAAGCAGTCCTCACCTGAACCTTTGATTTATTCACTTTAGCATCAACTAAAATGATCTCATTGTTCTTTATTTCAATGGCTAAACTCATGGTTATACCCCCTTAGTGCCTTATTGATAAATCTCATACATTTGAAAGATTGGTTGAATAATGGATAAAACAATGAATCCAACCACAAATCCTAATACAATAATCATCATGGGTTCAATAAGTGAGATCATTCTTTGTAGGGCACTATCTGCTTCATTATCGAAATAATCAGCGGTAGAATCAAGAATATCTCCAATTGCTCCAGTTTCTTCTCCCACATAAATCATTGATGAAAGCATTGGGTCAAATGAACCTGTTTCCGCAATCGATTTAGAAATAAGCTCACCACGACTTACTTTATCAATGATTTCCATAAACATGTCTTCTAAATATACATTTCCCAAAACACGTCCTGTAGTTTCAAGCATATCTAATACTTGGACCCCACTTGAATACAGTGAGGACAAGGATCGTGCAGCACGAGCGGAATAAATGGTTTGATTAAGTTTTCCAATAATTGGCATAAACAATTTGAATTTATCCCATTGAACACGAATATCTCTAATCTTAAGCAGTAAATTAATGGTAATAATCAAAAATACAAAACCAATCACTAGTACTATCCAGTTACTAAGTAAGAAGTCACTAAATCCAAGGATGATTGTGGTGGTCCAAGGCATACGTTCAGCTGGAAACATGGATGTAATACTAGGTAAAACAAAAGTTACAAGTGCTAATACCACTGCGACAGAGAAAACACCAAGCACAGATGGATAAATGCTTGCACTTCTGATTTTATTTCGTAACTTGGCTTCTTTTTCAAAGTGAGCGGCCATTCGATTTAAACTCAAATCTAGTGTTCCACTTAATTCACCAGCCATAATCATATTATTGAGCAATTCAGGGAATACACCTTCTTGTATTTGCATGGCAGCAGAAAGAGAGTTCCCTTTTTGGACCTCTTCAAAAACATTTCGATATATTCGTTTTGATTTTGGAGAATCTGCCTTTTCAAGTAGCATGCTTAATGATTGCATAATTGGAATACCTGCTCCAATCATGGTTCCTAATTGCCGACAAAAAATCACGAGACTTTTTACCGGTAATTTTGAGATTGATTTTGTTGCAGATTTCGTTTCATAATAATCAACTAAGAATAATGATTTGCTTTTAATCGTTTGAAGCATTTCATCAACACTCTCTGCAAAGATTACTTCATTTACATTTTTGCCACGCGCATCTATAGCCTTGACTTGAAAGCTCTTCATCTATATATTTCCCCCTAATTCTCTGTGGTTCGGTGAATAGTTAGTCTATTAATTCCAAAATTGTCTGCCGGAGCTAACATAATTGGTGATGTTACTTCAAAAGGTATTCTTTGAGGGAAATCTGGGTCAAATGTTAATGTACTTTGATTACTCAATATTGCATTATTCGCAATGATTGCTCCACGTAAGCCTGAGTTATTCATCATGAATACAGTTCCATTTGGTGCGACAATAAGTGATCTTTGATTATCAAGGGTTAAATTAGAGTTATTAATTAAATTAACAGCATAGATAATGCTATTTGCATTTTGACCTGGGCGATTAACTGCACCAGTAAATACACTACCAAATAATTTAGCATTATTACTAAACTCCACATTCGCATTATTGAACATAAAATATCCCGAAGTTCGTGAGTTATTGGGAAAAGTAACGTCATAGGCTTGTGGAGTATTAATCACTGTGTCCACATAAATCGCTAACAACTCAGGGTTTAATACTCGACCAAACACAGTTCCATTAGCCCAAGCAGAAAAATTTCTTTGTAAAGCTGTACTTGGATTAACATAAATTGTAAGCATTCGATTGCCAGTGAAAGAGACTGAACCGAATGTTATTTGATTCGCAATAATAAAGACGTTTGAATTGATGACGATTTCACCACTTAAACCTGAAAAGTTCAATTGATTAATTCGATAATTTCCACCAATAATTGTTTGAACACCATTGATGGTTTTCACAATATCCGCCATACTATTAGCCTGTATGAAGTTACCACTTGAAATAATTGAATCTTTAGTTGTTCGAATTGGCGTGAAATTAATCTCTGGAAAATTAACTCGAATTTCAGGATCTACTGCATCTCGTTGCTCAGTAATGAGAATTGTATTATTGACTCGCGATCTCCAAGTAGCTAACGGAATCACACTATTTACATTTGCTCTCCCTGCCGCAGTCAATTCAATTTCACCATTAGTAAAAGTCAAACCACTATCTAAATTAAGCATGTTTGACGATGATGAGATTGTTGCTACACGAGTCGTTAAAGATGAGGTTGATGGTAAAATTGATCCATTCCCTGTCGTTAAGCTATTTCTTACTAATACAGCATGTCTTAATCTAAAGTTATTGATTTGATCATCAAATCGACCATACTCAACTTCAATTTGTGTATTTAATGTTCTGGATTGAGTTCCTATTTGCCCTGTCGATACAACTGTAAAAACATATCGTTGATTTACAGCATCATGAGTGTTCGGCGATATATTTACATTCACAATGACAGGTACTCCATCATTATTTGATAATGTAAAACTAGAACCATGATGACTTGCAAGAAGGTTGTCCATCGCCGCTCTAAATTCAGCTAATGTTAGCGTGGTATTACTTCGTAATGTTTCTATGTCACCGATTACTCTATTGGTACCTGCTTCAGCGGCATAGAAAGCAGCCATACTTTGAGAGTTCGCCCCTGCCACTCTAACGTTACCCATTGAAGTAAATGAAAGAGCCCCCACTAATATGGTGATCACCATGAAAAAGAGCATCACTGTCATGATGGCAATACCACTCTTTTCTTTGAATATATTAACGGAACGATGTTTCATACTACCTCCTTTTAGGATCCTGCTTGTCTAAGATAAATTGTGTAAATAGCCTCTAATTGTTTACCTCGAGAGTCCGGAACCATTCTTATATCAATATTTAAAGCACCTCCACTTGATAATGCTAAAGTAAATACACTGACATTTCGTGCCAATACGACACCATCACGAGTCACAATTCCAGTTGCAGAATTAAAGCAATAATTATGCGATGTTGTTGAACCATCCCCTAATCCAATAAGGTAACATGGTGCACTCGCAAGATTAACTTCTTGATCTGATGTGCGAATATCACGCTCTATTTGAAGCATTAAAATTCTCATATTTTCTTGTCTATTCACATGTTGGCTCTCATCACTATAGAATCGAGAGAAAAACCCAACAATACTAGCTACCATTCCAAAAATAATCGCTGCTATTAATATTGTCACTAAAACTTCAATGACAGTCATGCCGTTTTTGTTTTTTAATGAAATCATAAAAACCTCAATTCAACGAAATAATCGTCTCAAGCTGAGTTCGATTACCTGCAATATCCACAGTACTACTGGTAGTAGAACTTGTAACTAAGATAAACAAATTATATAGTCTTGAATTATCAATTTGTGTCATTGTAATCGTTATTGTGTAATTAGACTCATTCCTTGTGAAAATGTAATGAGGGTCTGAAAAAGTTAGAGTGTATCCCCTAGTATTTATGATAAAATCTCTCACATTATTAAATGATTCATTTCGACTTAATGATACAATAGCTTCCATTTCCTCTTGGGCAATAAAAGCAGTATCAAGTTTTTCATACGAATAAGTGTTCATTAAATTCAACACTAAAACCGCAGGAAAAATTGTGACCATTACGATTCCAAAGATTGCAATAGCCACCACTACCTCAATTAGAGTCATTCCACCTTTGCTTAGTTTTCGCATGTTAACACCAAACAGTCTATGTTAAAGTTATTATATTACTTTTAATCTTAATATCATATATATGTAAACGAAAAAACTATCAATTTTGGTATATATTTATCAAAAATCATACGAATGAGTGTAGAAGTAGGAATATTTTCACACAATGGAAATTTTCTTATCTTTCTATAACAGTTATTAGTAACTCAAAACACGACATATTTCAATAATCATTAAAAACATATCGAATTCTTATCAAAAATCACATAATTAATTAAATATATATGTTTATTTTGATAAATAACTGTAAAATTTAGTAAAACGTTTGATTCAATAGGAGAGGGGGATGCGGACAAAAACTTGGACACTAATAACCTAACTTTCTTCGGTTTTCATTAATGCTGCACCCAAATTTCTGCTTGATTCTGTCTTCATTATACCAGTTCAAATAGTCATTAAGATAGTTGATAAAATCAGCGGTGTCCAT
>Ga0208242_100187_pt1 | contig 73832 bp, 67 predicted proteins | sample SubbioAug_CSW13A_FD_184825 | JGI IMG/M metagenome (GOLD analysis project Ga0208242, IMG submission 184825) | Serpentinite rock and fluid subsurface biosphere microbial communities from McLaughlin Reserve, California, USA - CR12Aug_CSW13A (SPAdes) | ecosystem: Environmental > Terrestrial > Deep... | reverse complement strand
GGTACCAGCCTGCGTGAACTGGGCACCCATTTCGAGCTGAAGGCGGCCGGGCAGGCCGATGGCCTCGAATGGGTACAGGCCCGTCCCCGTCAGGGTGACGGCCAGCTGCAGCAGGTTCGTGTCGGGTTTCGTCAGGGCGAGCTGGCACGCCTGGAGATCGAGGACAGCCTGGGCCAGCGCTCGGTGCTGAGCTTCTCGGGCTGGCAGGCCAACGTGGCGGTGCCGGCGGAGCGTTTCCGCTTCCAGCCGCCACCCGGGGTGGCGGTGATCCGGCCCTGACGCGTGAAGCCCCCGGAGCGCGCCGCCCACGCACCGCTGGCTGAACGGTTGCGCCCGAGTCAGCTCGGCGATGTGATCGGACAACAGCACTTGCTGGGTGAGGGCATGGCGCTGCGTCTGGCCTTCGAGTCGGGTCAGCCGCACAGTTGTATCCTGTGGGGGCCGCCCGGGGTGGGAAAGACCACCATCGCACGCCTCATGGCGCATGCGTTCGACGCCCAGTTCATCACCATCAGTGCGGTACTCGGCGGTGTCAAGGACATCCGTGAGGCGGTGGAACGCGCCGAGGCGGCACGCGACGGTCTGCACGCCCAGCGCACCATCGTCTTTGTTGACGAGGTGCACCGGTTCAACAAGAGCCAGCAGGATGCGTTCCTTCCGCACGTGGAGAGTGGCCTGTTCACCTTCATTGGCGCCACCACAGAGAACCCGTCATTCGAAGTCAATTCGGCCCTGCTGTCGAGGGCGGCGGTCTATGTGCTGCAGCCGCTGACCGAAGACGACTTGCGCCAGCTGGTGCTTCGAGCGCGAGGCATCGGGGCGGTGCCGGACATTGAAAGGGCGGCTGAAGACAGGCTCATCGCCTACGCCGACGGGGATGCGCGCCGTCTGCTCAACACCCTGGAGACGCTGGCCGTGGCGGCCGGGCGGGAGAAGCTGGAACAGGTGACAGACGCGTGGTTGCTGAAGGTGCTGGGCGAACGCATGCGCCGCTATGACAAGGGGGGCGAACAGTTCTACGACACCATCAGTGCACTGCACAAGAGCGTGCGGGGGTCTGACCCCGATGCGGCGTTGTACTGGTTTGTGCGCATGCTCGATGGTGGTGCCGACCCGCGCTACATGGCGCGGCGCTTCATTCGCATGGCCAGCGAAGACATCGGCCTGGCCGACCCGCGCGCGCTGCGGCTGGCGCTCGATGCCGCCGAGGTCTACGAGCGGCTGGGTTCTCCCGAAGGCGAGCTGGCGCTGGCCGAATGTGTGGTCTATCTGGCGGTGGCGCCCAAGTCGAACGCGGTCTACAAGGCGTTCAACGAGGCCAGGGCCTTCGTCAGGAAGGACGGCAGCCGCCCGGTGCCCCTGCACCTGCGCAACGCACCGACCCAGCTGATGAAGGACCTCGACTATGGCAAGGGCTACCGCTACGCCCACGACGAGGCGGGTGGTTTCGCGGCGGGCGAGCGCTACCTGCCCGATGGCATGGCCGATCCCGGTTTCTACCGGCCAGTCGATCGCGGCTTGGAAATCCGGATTGCAGATAAGTTGAACGAGCTCAGGCGGCGCAACAATCAGAATTCCTAATGAGGGAGCTGTCGCGTTGATGCTGTGACCGCGTGTCGGCAAACTCAGGGAAAACCCGTGCGTGATAAGGGCTTACACGCATGTGGCTGTCATTTACGCATCGCTACAATCCGCCCACCAACCCGCAGGGCGCCCCAAGACTGGGCGCGTCTGGCGGGTTTTTTGCTAGGTTAAGGCAGTCCGACGCGCATTCACAAACCAGAGCGGACAGTCAAACTCACGGAGAAACTTCATGGACGTCTTGCTACAGCAGATCATCAATGGTCTGGTGCTGGGCAGCATGTACGCACTGGTGGCCCTCGGGTACACCATGGTGTACGGCATCATCGGCCTCATCAACTTTGCGCACGGTGACGTGCTCATGATCGGGGCGCTCACCAGCTGGGTGACCATCGGCACCATGCGCGAGGGCATGCCGGGGGCGCCGCTCTGGATGATCCTCATCCTGGCCACGATCATCTCGATGGTGGTGTGTGCGGTACTCAACTTCACGATCGAGAAGTTGGCCTACCGGCCACTGCGAAACTCGCCACGACTGGCGCCGCTGATCACAGCCATCGGCATGTCGATCCTGCTGCAGACGATCGCCATGATCATCTTCAAGCCCAATCCCAAGTCCTATCCCTCAATGCTTTCGCGCGACCCGATCGAGATCGGTGGAGCCGTGATCTCGGTGACGCAGATCACCATCCTGGCGACCACGGTGATCGTGCTGGCCTTCCTGATGTGGATGGTCAACCGCACCAACCTGGGTCGCGCCATGCGCGCCACGGCTGAAAACCCCCGCGTCGCCGCCCTGATGGGCATCAAGCCCGACACGGTGATCTCCGCGACCTTCGTGATCGGCGCCATGCTGGCGGCCATTGCCGGCATCATGTGGGCCTCCAATTACGGCACGGTGCAGCACGCCATGGGCTTCATGCCCGGCCTCAAGGCCTTCGTGGCGGCGGTGATGGGCGGCATCGGCAACCTGGGCGGTGCTGTGCTGGGTGGCGTTCTGCTGGGCCTGATCGAAGCCCTGGGCGCCGGTTACCTGGGCAAGCTCACCGGCGGTTTTCTGGGCAGCCAGTACACCGACATCTTCGCCTTCATCGTGCTGGCCCTGGTGCTGACCCTGCGTCCCTCGGGTCTGCTGGGTGAGCGTGTGGCCGACCGCGCCTGACCGCCAAGGAGAGTCTCATGCTCAATACACAAGCCTCCAAGCTGGTCGCCTTCTTTGCAGTGGCCGCCGCCCTGCTGGTGCTACCCCTGCTCCTGCAGGCCACCGGCAGCAACTCCTGGGTGCGCATCGTCGACATCGCGCTGCTCTATGTGCTGCTGGCTCTGGGCCTGAACATCGTGGTCGGTTTTGCCGGCCTGCTCGACCTGGGCTTCATCGCCTTCTTTGCGGTCGGTGCCTACCTCTACGGCCTGCTGGCTTCGCCCCACCTGACGCAGAACTTCCCGGCCATTGCCGCCATGTTCCCCGACGGGCTTCACATGAGCTTCTGGTTCGTGATGATCCTGGCCGGTGTGCTGGCGGGCCTGGTTGGCCTGATCCTGGGTTTTCCGGTGCTCAAGCTGCGTGGTGACTACCTGGCCATCGTCACCCTGGGTTTCGGCGAGATCGTGCGCATCTTCATGCTCAACCTCGACCGCCCGATCAACCTCACCAACGGTCCCAAGGGCATCAGTGGCATCGACCCGGTGACGGTGTTCGGCCACAGCATGGGTCAGAGACTGACGGTCTCGCTGGGGGACTGGTCCTTCACCTTCCAGTCGGTCACGCTTTACTACTACCTGATCCTGTTCTTCGTGGTGATCGCCATCGTGATCGCCTACCGTCTGCAGGACTCGCGCATCGGCCGTGCCTGGATGGCCATCCGCGAAGACGAGATCGCGGCCAAGGCCATGGGCCTGAACACCCGCAACCTCAAGCTGGCCGCCTTCGGCATGAGTGCGACCTTCGGCGGCGTCTCCGGTGTGCTGTTTGCATCACTGATGCGTGGCGTCTACCCCGAGTCCTTCATCCTGATGGAATCGGTGATGGTGGTGGCCATGGTGGTGCTCGGTGGCCTGGGGCACGTGCCTGGCGTCATCCTGGGTGCGCTGGTGCTGGCCGGTCTGCCTGAACTGCTGCGCCACGTCGCGCACCCCCTGACCGCCATGACCGACGGCCGCCTGGGCCCGGAGATCCTGCGCCAGCTGCTGATCGCCCTGGCCATGATCATCATCATGTTGCTGCGTCCGAAGGGGCTGTGGCCTGCGCCCGAGCACGGCAAGTCCCTGAGCAAGTGAGGCAGAGGTACCGATATGACAGACACCATTCTGAAAGTCGCCAACGTCTCCAAGCGCTTCGGCGGCCTGCAGGCCCTGAGCGACGTGGGCATCGAAATCCAGCGCGGCCAGGTCTATGGGTTGATCGGCCCCAACGGCGCCGGCAAGACCACGTTCTTCAATGTGCTGACCGGGCTGTACACGCCCGACAGCGGCAGCTTCGAGCTGGCCGGCAAGCCCTACACACCGTCCGCGGTGCACGAGGTGGCCAAGGCCGGCATCGCACGCACGTTCCAGAACATCCGGCTGTTTGCGGACATGACGGCGCTGGAAAACGTGATGGTCGGGCGCCATGTGCGCACGCATTCCGGTCTGGTGGGTGCCATGCTGCGCACACCGGGCTTCAAGCGTGAGGAAAAGGAGATTGCTGATCGGGCCAAGGAACTGCTGGACTACGTGGGTCTGGCCAAGTTTGCCGATTACAAGGCCCGCACACTGAGCTACGGTGACCAGCGCCGGCTGGAGATCGCGCGCGCCCTGGCCACCGATCCGCAGCTGATCGCACTGGACGAACCGGCTGCCGGCATGAATGCCACCGAGAAGGTGCTGCTGCGCGAGCTGATCGACCAGATCCGCAAGGACAACCGCACCATCTTGCTCATCGAGCACGACGTCAAGCTGGTGATGGGACTGTGCGACCGCGTGACCGTGCTGGACTATGGCAAGCAGTTGTCGTCCGGCACCCCGGCCGACGTGCAGAAGGACCCGAAGGTGATCGAAGCCTATCTGGGCACCGGATCGAACTGAGGCAGGCGAGAACACTATGGCAAACACACTGTTGAAAGTCAGCGACCTGCGGGTCTCCTACGGAGGCATCAAGGCGGTCAAGGGCGTCAGCCTGGAGGTGCATGAGGGCGAACTGATTTCGCTCATTGGCTCCAACGGGGCTGGCAAGACCACCACCATGAAGGCCATCACCGGGTCGCTCGCCATCGAGGCCGGCAACATCGAATACATGGGCAAGAGCATCCGCGGACAGGGGGCCTGGGACCTGGTCAAGCAAGGCCTGGCCATGGTCCCCGAGGGGCGTGGCGTATTCACGCGCATGAGCATCACCGAGAACCTTCAGATGGGTGCCTACACGCGCACCGACAAGGCGGGCATTGCCGAGGACATCGAACGCATGTTCAACATCTTTCCCCGCCTTCGTGAGCGCAAGGACCAGCTGGCCGGCACCATGTCAGGCGGCGAGCAGCAGATGCTGGCGATGGGCCGTGCCCTGATGAGCCGACCCAAGGTGTTGCTGCTGGACGAGCCTTCGATGGGCCTGTCGCCCATCATGGTCGACAAGATCTTCGAGGTGGTGCGCGACGTGTCCGCGCAGGGCATGACCATCCTGCTGGTCGAGCAGAATGCCCAGCGTGCGCTGCAGATCGCCAACCGCGGGTACGTGATGGATTCCGGCGAGATCACCATGACCGGCCCCGGCAAGGAGCTGCTGGTCGATCCGCGCGTACGCGAGGCCTACCTGGGGCACTGACTCCAGTCCGCGCTTTTCGCGGGAAATTACAATGACGGGTTGCGCTTTTGTGGCGCAGCCCGTTTTTTTATGTCTTCCACCATGACCATCGAATACGCCCCGACCGCAGCCGCCACCGACGAGAACCAGCTGATCGCAGAGCGGCGCGAGAAGCTCAAGGCGCTGCGCGACGCGCAGCAGCGCGGCGAGGGCGTGGCCTTTCCGAACGACTTCAAGCCGGCCGACAAGGCGTCCGAGCTGTTCGCCCTGCATGGTGAATCCACCAAGGAGGCGCTGGAAGCCAACCCGGTGCGCGCCAGCGTGGCCGGCCGCATGATGCTCAAGCGCGTGATGGGCAAGGCCAGCTTTGCCACCCTGCAGGACGCGTCGCTGGGTGCCAGCGGTGGCCGCATCCAGATCTACCTGAACAACGACAGCGTGGGTGAGGCCCAGCACGCGGTGTTCAAGCACTGGGACCTGGGCGATATCGTGGCCGCCGAAGGGGTGCTGTTCAAGACCCGCACCGGCGAGCTGACCATCCATGCCGACAAGGTGCGGCTGCTGACCAAGAGCCTGCGGCCGCTGCCCGACAAGTTCCACGGCGTGCACGACCAGGAAATCAAGTACCGCCAGCGCTACGTCGACCTGATGACCGACGAGGCCGCACGCCGCCGCTTTGTGCTGCGCAGCCAGGCCCTGACGGCCATCCGCGAGTTCATGGTCAGCCACGCCTTCCTGGAAGTGGAAACACCCATGCTGCACCCGATCCCGGGTGGCGCCAACGCACGGCCGTTCGAGACGCACCACAACGCGCTGGACCAGCAGATGTTCCTTCGCATTGCGCCTGAGCTTTACCTCAAGCGCCTGCTGGTGGGGGGGTTTGACCGGGTGTTCGAGATCAACCGCAACTTCCGCAACGAAGGCATCAGCGTCCGGCACAACCCCGAGTTCACCATGATGGAGTTCTACGCGGCCTACTGGAACTACCGCGACCTCATGGGTTTCACCGAAGACCTGATCCGCCATGTGGTGCGCCAGGTGCGGGGCGACGAGCCACTGACCTACCAGGGCCGCGCGGTCGATGTGGATGCGCCGTTTGAGCGCCTGACCATTCGTGATGCCATCGTCAAGTACACCGAAGCCGGCGAACAGGTCGACGATGCCACCTGGCTGCTGTCGCAGCTGCGCAAGCTGGGCCTGACCGAAGAGAAGCACCGCCTGAGCGGCCGCAGCCTGGCCAGCCTGCAGGTGCTCTACTTCGAGGAGACGGTGGAAGAGAAGCTGTGGAACCCCACTTTCATCATGGACCACCCGACCGAAATCTCGCCGCTGGCGCGTGCCAACGACGCCCAGCCCGAGGTCACCGAGCGTTTTGAGCTCTATATCACCGGTCGCGAGTTCGGCAATGCCTTCTCGGAGCTCAATGACGCCGAGGACCAGGCGGCGCGCTTCCATGCCCAGGTGGCGAGCAAGGACGCCGGTGACCACGAGGCCATGTACTACGACGCCGACTTCGTGCGCGCGCTGGAGTACGGCATGCCCCCGGCCGGCGGCTGCGGCATTGGTATCGACCGCCTGATGATGCTGCTGACCGACAGCCCCAGCATCCGCGACGTCATCCTGTTTCCGGCGCTGCGGCGCGAGGGATGAGCCCAGGTCAACCCGGTCGGGCACCGGGCCGGGGAGGGGAGACCCTGGCCTGGCGCCTGTTCTGGCTGGCCATGGCCGTCACGCTGGCTGTCTGCGCCTGGGATTTTTCCGGCCGCTGGCACACGCCCGGCCATGAGCTGCGCAACTTCATCATGCTGGGCCTGTACTGGGGCCCCAAGCTGGCGGGGCCCTTTCTGCTGTGGGGTCTGGTCGCCCATGCGCTGGGTCACACCGGTTGGGCGCGGCTGAAGGCTTTGCTGGCCCTGGCCTTCGTGCTGGTGGGCCTGTGGGCGTCCTGGGTCGAACCGTTCGGGCAGAGGACGCGACTGACCACGCTCACCGGCATTCCCGAGGGTGCCCAGCCTCTGCGGCTGGCGGTGCTGGCGGACATCCACTGGGGTTTGTTCTACCGGGATTTCCAGCTGCAGCAGCTGGTGAACACGCTCAACGACATGGACGTCGACGCGGTGCTGGTGGCCGGCGACTGGGTGCACGATCCGCAATGGGATCTGGAGGCCGGACTCGGGCCGCTGGCGGACATCCGCCACCCGGTTTTTGCGGTGCTGGGCAATCATGACACCAAGGCCCCGGGTCCCGACCTGACCGGACCCTTGCGCGAGGCGCTGCGCACGCACGGCGTGCGGCTGATCGAAGGCGAGGTGGTGGATTTCAAGGGCTGGCAGCTGGCCGGGCTGTCGGACCTCTGGGGTGCCCGGCCACTGGCTGATGTGCAGTCCCTGTGGCCTCATGGCCAGTCGGTACCGCCACGTCTGGTGCTGGTCCACCAGCCCGACACGATGAACTTGTTGCCACAGGGAGCCGCCTTTCTGGCTTTCGCAGGCCACACCCACGGCGGACAGATCTGGATTCCAGGCTTCACGCCCTGGTTCGTGCGCCAGACCAACACCACCCGGCCCTGGGTCAATGGCCTGTACGACACACCGGCTGGGCGCCTGCTGGTCACGCCGGGCCTGGGCACCATCGGTTTGCCTGCCCGGCTGGGCGTCTGGCCGACCATTGAGCTGGTCGAGTTACGGGACTGACCGCCCGCGGATTGGCAGAAAAGAAAACCGCCGGCAAGCGGCGGTTCATCTCATGTCCGGCAGGGCAGGCTCAGGCAAAGGCCTCGAGCGCCTTGCGCATCTTCTTCATGGCGGCCACCTCGATCTGGCGGATGCGCTCGGCACTCACGCCGTACTCGGCTGCGAGCTCGTGCAGCGTCATGCCACCCGAGCCGTCGTCGTTCACCTTGAGCCAGCGCTCGGTCACGATGCGGCGCGAGCGCTCGTCCAGCTCGCCCATGGCCCGCGCCACGCCTTCGGTGGCCAAGGCGTCGCGCTCGGCGGACTCCAGCACCACCGTGGGCTCGTGGGAGCCGTCGGCCAGCCAGGCGATCGGGCCGTAGCTGTCCTCGCCGTCGTCCGACGGGCTTGGGTCCAGCACCACGTCGCCACCGGATAGGCGGGTTTCCATTTCACGCACCTCGTCGGGCTTGACGTTCAGGTCGCGCGCGACCACGTCCACCTCGGCATCCGACAGGCCTTCGCGGTGGGTGTCACCTTCGACCGCCTCGGCACGGAAGCCCTGCTTCATGGAGCGCAGGTTGAAGAACAGCTTGCGCTGGGCCTTGGTGGTGGCCACCTTGACCATGCGCCAGTTCTTCAGGATGAATTCATGGATCTCGGCCTTGATCCAGTGGATGGCGTAGCTGACCAAGCGCACGCCCTGGTCGGGGTCGAAGCGCTTGACCGCCTTCATCAGGCCCACGTTGCCTTCCTGGATCAGGTCGCCGTGGGGCAGGCCATAACCCAGGTACTGGCGGGCAATCGACACCACCAGCCGCAGGTGCGACATCACCAGGCGGCCGGCGGCCTCCAGGTCGTTTTCGTCGCGCAGGCGGCGCGCGGCCTGCTGCTCCTCTTCGAGGGTCAGCATGGGCATGCGGTTGACCGCCGAAATGTAGGCGTCCAGGTTGCCCAGCGGGGGCAGGGTGAGCGAACGGCTCGACCAGGCACCCGAAACAGCCAGGGCGCCGGTGGCGGGCTGGGCAGCGAGAGCAAGCGAATGGGACATGTTCAGAACCCTCCTGGAGTGGTCTTTATGTAATGTTAGCACTCTCTATGAGTGAGTGCTAATTGAAAGGTTCCTGGGGTGCCAACAACTTCATGGGCTTGTGCGGTTGGTGCCGGTGACAGGTGCCGGTTCACGCTGAATTTTGAGTTCCTCTCCCTGATTCCTGGACGCCAAGCGGACAATCGTCCCGGGTATTTGCTGGTCACCTGAACCGCCCCGGGTTTGAACTGGCTCCCAGACGTTGGACGGTTACGATTCCGCCGATCAGGCGGTGGTCCTCAATCGGTGCTCCACCGGACTGATCTCCTGCAGCCTTGCCTTGATGTGCTCGTGGCTGTCGTAGTGGACGTGATCATGAACGCCCGCTTCGAGCGCATCCATCGCCGCCATCAGCCACGCCCGGTGGCGCCCATGCTCTGCCTCTACCCTATTGCGCGTACCGCGAACGTACAGCTAAGCCACCGAACCGAGTGCTTTGCGAACCGCCGCAGTGTGCTCGCCCAAGGCTGGCAGAGCACCACCGCTGCGCGGCTGGCGATCTGTCACGATGGATGCCGCTGGCAACAGGGCGTCGGCCGCCTGACCCGGCACCGTTACCGGCACGAAACTGTCAGCGCGAAGGCCTGTGGTGGTGGGATGGATCTGGTCAAATGAGCGCACTGCGCCACAGACTATGCCCGCCTGAACCAGGCGTTTGCATGCTTCCTCGGTATCCAACATGCTCAGCCCTTCGGACAGCAACTGTTTGAGCGCATGACGGTTGGCGACACGGGCACGGTTGTCCTTGAAGCGCGGGTCATCGACCAGCTCAGGACGGCCCAGATCAGCGCAGAGGCGTGCGAAGTGCTCGGGCATATAGGCTGATATCACCATCTGACCGTCGGCGGTGGACAGCACGTCGGCTGCAGGGGCCACATTGGGCTGGCCGTTGCCACAACGCTGAGGCACTTGGCCCGAGCGGCGATACTCTGCCCACGGATAGCTCAGCGCCTCCAGCGCGGCGTCAATCAGCGATACCTCTACCAGAGCGCCCTGACCCCGCACGCCCCGACGCACCAGCGCGGCCAGTACGCCGGTAGCCAACGATTGGGCGGCCATCACGTCTACAACCGCAAAGCCCACGCGAGTGGGATCGGACTGAGAGTCGCCGTTGAGGCTCATCATGCCGCTTTCAGCCTGACCAGCAATGTCGTAGCCGGGGCGGTCGGCCATGGAGCCCTCTGGCGAAAAGCCGCTGACAGCACCATAGACCAGGCGTGGATTCAGGGCCAGCATCTCGACATGCCCCAGGCCCAGGCGCTCCATGGCACCGTGGCGAGCGTTGTGCAGCAACACGTCTGCTTCGGCCACCAGCGCGCGTGCCAGGTCCTGGTCCCGGGCCTCGCGCAGGTTCAGCAGCACCGAGCGCTTGCCCCGGTTGTATGCCGCGAACATGGGTCCGGCATCGTCTTGCGTCCAGCCCAGTTTCCGGCTGGCATCGCCTCCTGGAGGCTCGATTTTGATGACGTCCGCGCCCAGGTCGGCGAGCTTCTGCGCGGCGGCTGGCGCTGCGATGTATTGGCCAAAATCCAGCACGCGCAGCCCAGCCAGAGGCCTTGCATCGACCGGGTCGACCGGGCGCCAGGGGGTGCCACACAAGGGGTTATCGAACTTGTCCAAACCGGGGACTCCTCTTCTCCAAAAATGCGCTTGCACCTTCGCGGAAATCGGCGCTGTCAAAAACACCTGGTGCGTTGTCGAGCTGGAAATCCAGTGCCTGATCCAGACCCATGGCCCCCCGACGCAGCCCAGCCTTGATGCGGCCATAGGCAAGACCGGGGCCTTTGGACACCAAGCGCGCCAGTTCGGCGCAGCGCTGGCCTGCGCTTGTGGCCACGGCTTCGTCGGCCAGACCTACTTCGACAGCGGCGCGGGCATCCAGCTCTGTGGCCCACAGCATGAGTTGGCGCGCCTTGGCCAGGCCCAGTCGGGCCGGCAACGACCAGAACAGCGCCGCGTCGGGCATGCCCCCAGTGCGGGTGAAAGCGCAGCAAAAACGTGCCTTTGGTCCTGCGACGACCACATCGCACACACAAGCCAAGCCCAGTCCGGCGCCAAACGCAGGCCCATCAACGGCAGCGATGACCAGCTTGGGCGAGTGCGCGATTCGGCGGTAGAGCCAGGCGTTGCGGTGCATCATGCGGGCCACGTCCTCACGATTCGCAGAGCGAAGTACGTCCAGGTCACCGCCGGAACAGAAAATGCCCTCGCCTCCAGTTATGACCGCACAGCGCAGGTCGGGCTCGACCTCAAGCCGTTCCAGGCCGGCCAGCAACCCTTCGGACACACCTGGGGTCGATAGCGCATTGCGCTTGCTCGGTGCATTCAGGGTCAAGGTAAGCACACCATCGGCCACGTCGACCAGCAGGGGAGATGTATTGAGTGCCTCAGACATTGGCGTCTTCCTTTTCGGCCAACATGGCCAGGCTGGTTCTGGCCACGCGCTCCAGCTGCTCGGGCTCGTCTCCGTGGGCACGCGCGAACAGTGCCAGGCGACGAACATAGGCACCCAACTGGTATTCCTCGGTCATGCCGATGGCTCCGTGCAGCTGTATCGCCTCTTCCCACACGTGACGGGCGGTAGCAGTGCTTTGGGCCAGGGCGGCGCAGGCCAGCAGCTCCGCCGATTCATCCCGCGCGGATGCAGCCAGTGAAACGAGGGCACGCACCTCCTCGATCTCCACCTGCAGGTCGACCAACCGGTGCTGCACGATCTGATGCGTGGCGATTGCGCGACCGAACTGCTGGCGTTCCAGTGTGTAGGCAAGGGTGATTTCCCGCGCGCGGTCCATGGCGCCCACAGCGTAAGCGCAGGCGGCAAGCACCCTCGCACGGCGAGCCTCCCGCCAGCGCGGCTCGAACCAGGCGCGGGGCCATCGCAAGCACACAGCGTCAGCAGGCACGAACAGACCGTCAAGGGCGACACGCAACGCACCACCACCGTCCATGAGCGTCTGATCCTGTGCGACTGCGGCGATCATGTCAGCATGTAGCCACAGCAACGCCCAATCGCCGCCTTCCAGCGTTGCGATGGTGAGCAGGGCGTCCACAGCTTGCGCACCGGGGAGCACGACCTGAGCCAGGCCACGCATTCGCCAGCCTTCGCCATCAGGCTCCAGCCGCCAAGGCGGCGCGTCATCAGGTACTTGACCCAGCCGGTGCCCGGTGGTGGCCAGGCGCACGCGACCTTGCACCAGGGCCTCGGCCACGGCCTCGGAAACGGGTGGATCGAAGGCGCGCAGCCATGCGCCCACCTCCACCGCCGAAGACAGGTATGTGTCGGGTGTCAGGGCCCTGCCCATCTCCTCGGCCAGCAAGCAAAGGTCGGGTGGCGCACCCCCTAAACCTCCGAGAGATTCCGGAAAGGCCAGGGCCAGCCAGCCCATCTCGGCATGGTCGGACCACAGGCTGGAGGACGACCACCCGGGCGTCAGATCGCCCAGCCTGCGCCGGGCGCTATCCACCAGCATCCGACGTTCCTGCGCGTTCATCGTGGTCATGCACGACCTCCCAACAGGTGGCGGGCCAGCACGTTGTGCTGGACCTCAGTCGACCCGCCGGCGATGGTGTAGCCGCGGGCCAGGAATCGGCAAGACGAGGCCGCCTCTGCAAAATCGCCACGCCCCCCAGGCACCATTGCCTCCGGTGATTGGCACAACGCCTCGGCTCCCAGCGTGTCCACGATCAGTTCTTCCCACAGTTGCACCAGCCGACTGCCACGCATCTTGAGCATGGAAACCTCGGGGCCTATCTTCTCGCCGGCCTGGGCTCTGTCGATGAAGCCCAGAGCCATGGCTTCCAACGCCAGAAGCCGGCACTGCAGGGTGGCAAAGCGCTGGCGGAAAGCCGGGGTGTCCTGAACACCCGATTGGTGAGCGGCGCGCATGGCGCGCTGGCGGCGGCGCTTGTTCTCGCCGATACGGGCAAGCTTCAGACGCTCGAACTCCAGCAGCGACTTCGCTATGCCCCAACCGGCGTTCTCCTGGCCAACGCGTTGGTCCACGGGCACGCGCACACCATCGAGGAAGACCTCGCAGAACACCTCCCAGCCGTGGATGCCGCGAATTGGCCGCACGCTGATGCCCGGGCTGCGCATGTCCACAAGCAGAAAGCTGATGCCGGCCTGAGGTCGCACCTCGGTATCGGTGCGCACCAAGCAGAACATCATGTCGGCATACTGCGCGTAGGAGGTCCATATCTTGGAGCCAGTGACCACATAGTGGTCACCCTCGCGCACTGCGCGCGTGCGCAGCGCGGCCAGATCCGAACCCGCATTCGGCTCGGAGTATCCCTGGCACCACCATTGTCTGCCGCTGGCGATGGCGGGCAGGTAGGCTGCCTGCTGCTCTGGCGTGCCGTAGCGTGCAAGCACCGGTCCAATCATGTCGAATGTGACGGCGTTGAGTTCGGGCGCGTCGTTCAAGCACATCACCTCGTCAAAGGCCAACAGGCGCCGCGCCGACCAGCCCTGGCCACTCCATTCGGGCGCCCAATGAGGTACCAGCCAGCCCACACGGGCCAGCTCGGCGTGCCAACGCAACAGCTGATCGCGGCTGGGCTGGCGACCACCACGCACTGTCTGGCGCAGGTCCTCGGGCAAGTGCTCGCGCACGAAGCGCACCACCTCGTCGCGGAAGGCGTCGAGGCTCTCTTCTGTGTCGTCCATGTCGGCCCTCATGGTGTGATCTGCCGGTGCAGTACACGCTTCCCGATGGCCGCTCTGTGCACCTCGGAGGCGCCGTCGTAAATGCGGAAGGGGCGCAGCATCCGCAAGATCATCGACAACGGCATATCCTCAGAGACTCCCAGGGCACCTGTGATCTGGACTGCCGTGTCGGCCACGCGATTCACCGCCTCCGCCACGAATACCTTGAGCATGGACGACTCGTGGCGTATCGCGTCCTGCCGGTCCAGACGCTGCGCTACGTCGCGTGTCATCAGACGGGCCGCATAGAGATCAATGTGGGCGTCGGCCACCATGCCCTGTACCAGTTGGTGTTCAGCCAGCAGTACACCGTGGGAGCGTCGCTGATTGACGTAGCCCTGAGCGGTTTCCATCGCCCTCGAAGCCAAGCCAATGAAGCGCATGCAGTGGAATAGGCGCGCGCCCTCCAGACGCCACTGACTGTATTCGAGTCCTCTGCCCGGTTGGCCCAAGACGGCGTCGGTCGGCACCTGACAGTTCTCGAACATGAGCTCGGCATGACCACCGACGTCGAAGGGTTCCATGGTCGCCACGTCGCGCACGCGGCGCATGCCGGGATTGTCTGCGTCAACAAGAAACCAGGTCACGCCCTCTTCGGCCCGGGCCACGACGATGGCGAAATCGGCGAGCATGCCGCCCGAGATAAACCACTTGTGGCCATCGATGACCCAGCCCTCGGCCGTGCGGCGGGCGGTGGTGCGCAGCATCTTGGGGTCAGATCCGGCCCCTGGCGCAGGTTCGGTCATGGCAAAACACGAGCGGCGCTCGCCGGCAACCAAGGGATGCAGGTAGCGACGAGCCTGCTCTTCGGTGGCCAAGTGCTCCAGCACCGCTATGTCGGGTTGTCCCGGTGCGGCACAGCCCAGCGCCGCCGGCCCCAGAAAACTGCGACCGACCTGCTCGAAGTACCAGCAGCAGTCGGACCAGCTCAACCGCAAGCCGCCGTGTTCCGGCATGAGACGCGGGCCGTAAAGCCCTGCTGCGCGAGCGACCTTCGCCAGTTCGGAGGTGGTGTGCAGGAACCAGTCCCGATCGTGGACTCGGGTCAGATCCTCCCTGGGAATCACCTCTTCGCGCACAAAGTCGGCCAGGCGACGTTCGAGTTCCTGCCGGTTCATTTGATTGGATTCAGCCACGTTCCACCTCATCGCTTGGTCAGGGCAGTGATGCGCTTCCAGCGCTCAGTATCGGCCTTGATGAATTCAATGAACTCAGCCTGTCCCTGATAGGCCTCCTCGCCACCAGCAGTGATCAGGCGTGCCTTCACCTCATCGGTCTGTGTGGCCGCGCGTACCGCATCGTCGATGCGCTTGATAACCGCCTCCGGCGTTCCGACCGGCGCATGCAGCCCGTACCAGGACAGGACGCTGGCGCCTGGGTAGCCTGCTTCGGCGATGGTGGGCACGTCGGGCATTTGCACTGACCGGGTTGCACCGAAGTTGGCGATGACCTTGATGCGCCCTGTCTGCACCGCCATCAGCGCCACAGTCGAGGGCAGCACCGCCATGGACAGCAGGCCGTTGCCCAGGTCGGGCAGTATGGGGGGCGCCCCCTGGTAAGAGACGCCCTCTATGGGCAATCCGGCAAGTGCCTTGAATACCTCGTTGGCCACGGTCTGCGGAGCGCCAGTGCCGCCGTCGCCATACTGCAGCGGCGGTCGTGTTGCCTTGGCAAGCTCTACGTACTCCTTGACGCTTTTCACCCCCAGACTGCTTGGCACAGCGAAGTAGCTGGGCGAAAGAGCAAAACGTGCGATGGGCACAAAGTTCTCGGGCTTCCAGCGCAAGTTGTTGCTCAGCATCGGGTTGGTGATGGTGTACGCCGCGCTCACCAGCAATGTGTAGCCATCGGGCGCTGCGCGCGCCACCGCTTCAGCCCCGAGATTTGCAGAGGCGCCAGGCCTGGGCTCTACCACTATCGGCTGGCCCAACTCCTGTGCCATGCGCTGCACCACCGCCCGCGTTTGCACGTCGACCACGCCTCCGGGCGCGTAGGGAACAACAACCCGAATGGGTTTGGTTGGCCAGTCATCGTTGGCCTGCACGCCCAAGGCCGCCAGCAGCAGGGCGCACGCGCCCAAAAGGTTTCTGATCTGCATGTATGTCTCCTGTGGTTTTCGGTTGTTTCATTCGACCGCCAGCTGCCGCGGCATTCGAATGTGTTCGAGTCTGCCATACCTATCATGACAGGTCAACCGAATTTCCTCCAAACCTGTCATGACAAGAGATAATCCGGGAACGTCAAAGAATTCGCACCATGCCTATGTCCGAATTGCCTCTCTTCAAGCAGATCGAGTCCGAGCTCAGGCAGCGCATCCTCGGCAATGAGCTGCGTCCTGGCGACAAGCTGCCCTCAGAAGCCGAGATGATCGACACATATGGCGTCAGCCGAATCACCGTGCGCCAGGCATTGGCAGAGTTGAACGCGGCGGGGTTGATCCAGAAGGTGAATGGCAAGGGCAGTTTTGTCGCCCACCCGCGCGACAACCCCGACCTGGGTCTGCTCACCGGCTTCTATGAGTACATGCGTGCGCGGGGCCATGTTGCGCGCGGAAAGCTGCTGTCAGTGCGCGAGGTGCAGGCGCCTTCGCGCGTTGTCCACGCCCTTGGCCTGCCGCCAAATACAGAACTGGTTCGCGCCAACCTCATCAAAACTGTCGACGGTGTCAAGGTGGCCTACGGCTTCGTCATGGCTCCTCGCGCGATGATGGACCGTCTGCTGGAACACGACCTTGAATACAACGACGCACTGCTGCTTCTGGAAACCCGGCTCGGCTACCGGCTGCACTTCCACGACATCGAAACCAGCGCGCTGAGCGCCAATGCCGAACAGGCTTCTCGCCTGGACGTGGTGCCAGGAACACCGCTGCTGCGCGTGACCTTCATACCCCATGACGTCGAGGGACGGGCCCTGGCCTATTCGGAGTATGTGTTCAGGGGTGATCGCTTCAGCTACAAAGCCCGGGTCCATCGCTGATCAAGCCTACAAACACAAGGAGGCGGCGTGAACCCCGTACCGGCCTTTGCGCAAGCGTGGGTTGGAAACACGTAAGAAATGGTCTGCTGGACCTTTCCCGCACAAGTCACCCCGAAGCTGGCAGTGACAGATGCACCGTCCTTGGCCAGCCGTTGGTCGATGTAGACCTTGACCACTTCGCCCAGCAAAAGCCCAGACGGAATCGGCTCTTGGCCGCACAGTTCTGGTTCATGACTTCGGTCAGCTCGCGCGTGGCCAGATGCCAATTGAACTCCACTTGAAAACCTGAGCCAGCGGGTGCAGAGATACCCCCTGTTCCTGCGAGATGCCTTGGACCTTCCGCCTGCCGTTGTGTGGCACACGTGCCAGGACAGGTGTTCGAGCGGCTTCTGACATCTTGTACTGCGTCGCTACCGGGCATTTCGACGAGGAACAGATGGCCAGCTTTCCAGATCAATCGCGGCATCGGTTTGCAAGCGCCTGCGTTGCACCGAAACACTGTGCAATGAACGACCTCAGTTCATTCCACTGTTTGGAATTGATGGGGTTTCTCATCGGGTTGATCGGCATAAAGTCCAAACCGTCATCGCACCCTCAGCTGGGCCCGACTCGCAGAGGGATGACCATCACAAACCACGGAGACAGACATGCCATTCAACTTCAACAATCCCATTCGCTCGTGCGCAACCGTGGCCCTCATGGCCATCGGGTTTTCGATGACAGGCCCGTCACTGGCCCAATCGAATTTTCCGGACAAGCCCATCAAGCTGGTGGTGCCCTTCACGCCCGGGGGAGGAACGGACCTCATTGCGCGTACGCTGGCGTCTGAAATGGCCAAGGATCTGGGGCAGCCGGTGATTGTGGAGAACAAGGCCGGCGCCGGTACCGTCATCGGCACGGATTTCGTGGCCAAGAGCGCTCCAGATGGCTACACCCTGGTGGTGTCGTCGATCGCGCACTCGGTCAACCCCAGCCTCGTCTCGAGGCTGCCCTATTCAACGGAGAAGGACTTCGCGCCCGTGGCCATGATCGCGTTGTCGCCGAATGTGCTGGTCGTGCGCTCTGACAGTCCGTACAAGTCGGTCGAAGACCTGATCAAGGCCGCCAAGGCGAACCCCGGCAAGCTGACCTACGCGTCTCCCGGCAATGGCACGTCCTCGCATTTGGCCGGTGCGCTGTTTGCCGACATGGCGAAGCTGAACCTCACGCACGTTGCCTACAAGGGGTCAGGTGGTGCGCTCACCGACCTGTTGGGCGGGCAGGTGGACATGCTGTTTGCAACCTCGGGCTCTGTGGGGAAGTTCATTGAAGGGGGTCGCATGATTCCCCTGGCCATCACGTCTGCTGCCCGGTCACCAGCCTATCCGGCGGTACCTACCATGAGCGAGGCCGGTGTGCCGGGCTATGTCATGGAAGGGTGGTACGGCTTCTACGCGCCGGCCGGCACCCCCGCGCCCGTCATCGAGAAGCTGAACGCGGCCACACGCAAGGCGGCGCACTCCGATGCATTCAAGAGCAAGGTGCTTGCCGAGGGCCTGGTCATCAAGACGGGTACGCCACAGGAGTTTGAGCAATACGTCAGGGGAGAGATCGAACGCTGGTCCAAACTGGTCAAGGCGGACGTGATCGCCAGGTGAGGCGCTCCATGGCTTCCATTCTCCAGGGCATTCGCGTGCTCGATCTGACCCATGTGCTGGCGGGTCCCTTTGCCGGGTACCAGCTGGCCGTCATGGGCGCAGAGGTCATCAAGGTCGAGTCGCCCCACGAGCCGGATCAGGCGCGCTACCAGGGCTCTGACCACGCGCTCAATGACGCAGGCATGGGCACCGCCTTTCTGGCGCAGGCGTCCAACAAGAAGGCGCTGTCGCTTGACCTGAAAAAGGAGAAGGGTCGCGAGATTCTGCGCAAGCTGGTGATGACAGCGGATGTGCTGATCGAGAACTACCGGCCAGGTGCCCTGGCGTCGCTGGGCCTGGGTTACGACGAGATGGCCGCCCTGAACCCTAAGCTGGTGTATTGCGCCATTTCCGCCTTCGGCAGCACCGGCCCCAAGCGGGAGCTGACGGCGTACGACGGTGTCATCCAGGCCTATTCCGGCATGATGGCCATGACCGGGGAGCCCAGGACGAACCCGGTCAAGTGTGGTGCCCCGGTGGTGGACTACGCCACCGGCACCACCGCCGCCATGGCCATCCTGGCCGCGCTGCTTCAGCGAAGCCAGACCGATGGCAGGGGCCAGTTCGTCGATGTGGCCATGTCCGACGTGGCCATGATCCTGTGCAGTTCGCACCTCACCGGGTTTCTGTGGAACGGCGCCCATCCCGAGCAGAAGGGCAACCGCTATCCCTTCGCCACCCTGGGCTGCTATCAGGCCGCAGATGGACCGCTGATGATCTCGGCATCCAATCTGCGGCAGCAACGCCGACTGTGGGAGGTGCTGGGTTGTGAGCACATGGTCAAGCGCAACAACCGGGAGCGTCTGAAGGCCTATGCCGAAGAGGCCGAGCTTCTGGCCGGCATCATCTCGACGGAGCCGGTCGCGCACTGGGAGCAAGTGTTGCGCGGGGCGCGCGTGCCTGCCTCCCGAGTTCAGAGAATGGAAGACATGCTGGCGGATGAGCACACCCGCCAGCGCGAGTTGCTCCACCGATTTCCGCAGGCGTCTGGTCCGTTGGCCGGCCTCACGGTGCCGGTGGCTGCGTTCCGCTTGTCAGGCGCGCGTACCGAGGTACACACACCGCCGCAGTCCGTGGGCGCACAGAACCGGGACCTGCTTGCAGAACTGGGCTACGGCACTTCTGAAATCGATGCGCTTGAGGCTGAAGGTGTGACCTCGTAGAACGATCTCAAGTGCCTTCCAATCGCCTTTGTCCGAATGAGGCGAAGGGATCCCGGGTGCATCACCGCACCCGAACCGGGTTGCCGACAGGGCGATCTTCAAAGACAGGAGACATCATCATGAACCATTTTTCGACGCACCTTCCTTCACCTTCCCGGCGTTGGCTGCTGCAGGCCGCCGTGGCAGGTGCGCTGCCGACATCCTGGCATGCCTTTGCCCAGTCCGACGACGTGCTACGTCCTGCGTTATCGAACTACCGGTTCGTGGTGGGCTTTGGCGCCGGAGGCGTGCCCGATGCGGCGGTCAGGGCGATCGCTGCCCAGATGACGGAACGCTGGAAGATCCCGGCCATGGTGGAGAACAGGCTCGGTGCCGGCGGCACCCTGGCGGCCCAGGCGGTCTTGCGGGCTCCTGCCGACGGAACGACGATCCTGAGCGTCTCGCCGGCCCATGCCACGGCGCCCGCCATCTTCAAGTCGATGCCCTATGACACGCTGCGCGACTTCGCGCCGGTCACCCTGATCGGCGAAGGCCCGGCCTTGATCATTGCACCGGCCGATTCAGTCTTCAAGAACCTGCAGGAACTGGTGGCCCATGCCAAGGCCAACCCGGGCAAGCTCAACTACGCGTCCGCGGGGGTGGGCAGCAGTTCGCACTTCGCTTCGGCGCTGCTGTGCATGGAGGCCGGCATCGACGTGGTCAACATCCCCTACAAGAGCATTGGCGAGTCCATCACGGAGGTGATGGCCGGGCGCGCGGACTTCCACGTGGCCCCTTATCTCTCTGCCATCAAACAGGTGGAGGCGGGCAAGGTGCGCGCACTGGCCGTCACCGGCAAGACCCGGCTGCCCGCCTTGCCAGACGTGCCCACGCCTGCAGAGTCGGGCATTGGCAACTTTGAGTGGAGCTTCTGGTACGGCTTGCTGGTCTCAGCCAAGACACCAGCGAACGTGATCACTCAGCTTCACAAAGACCTGACCGCCATCATCAACCTGCCTGCTGTACAGGCCCAGTTGACGACGATGGGGGTGACGATTTCGGCGGGTACGCCAGACCAGTTCAGGGCGCTGATTGAAGCCGAAGTGGCCAAGTACGCGCGCATCGCCAAGGCCGCCAACATCCAACCCAGCTGAAAGGACAAGCCATGCGAGCCAGTATCGGCGGGATCGAGGTCGAGTACCGGATCGATGGGCACCAGGGCCCGTGGTTGCTGATGTCACATTCCCTGGGGTGCGACATCAGCATGTGGGACCTGCAGATGCCGGCACTGACCGAGCGCTACCGGGTGCTGCGTTACGACACGCGCGGCCACGGCCAAAGCGGATCCACACCGGGGCCCTACACGCTGGACCTGCTGGCCGATGATGCCCTGGGCCTGATGGACCATGTCGGTGTTGATCGGGCCGTTTGGGTCGGGTTCTCCATGGGCGGCATGATCGGGCAGACCTTCGCCCTGAAGTACCCGCAGCGCATCCAGGGGCTGGTGCTGGCCGACTCCACCAGCGAACACCATGCCACACCTCAGTCTGTCTGGGATGAGCGCATCCGGGTGGCCAGGGAACAAGGCATCGGGCCGCTGGTGGAGCCGGCGATCGGGCGCTGGTTCACGCAGGCATTTCGCGAACGCCAGCCGGAGTTGGTGGCACAGACGGCGCTGGCCATTGCCCAGACCTCGGTGGAGGGCTGGGCCGGTTGCTGTGCCGCGATTGCCTCGGTGCACACCACGGATCGCCTGCACACCATCGACTGCCCGGCCATGGTGGTGGTGGGCGAGCACGACATCGGCACGCCAGTGTCCGCCGCACTGACCATGCACAGGCAATTGCGCGACTCGGTGCTGGTGTTGATTGCAGACGCGGCGCACATGACCTGCATCGAACAGCCGGCGCAGTTCAACCGGGCCTTGCGGCAGTTTCTGGACGCACGGATCGCGCCTGGATCAAGGTGATCCCGCCGGGCGGGTGCGCGTGATGCCTGAAGGCCGGCGCAGATCGCGTCACCTCACTCCCTGACGGTGGTTTCCATGACATAGCGGTGGACCCGTGGCGGCTCTTCGCCCAGGTGAAACGATTGCTTGCGCTCCCGCAGCAAGATGTCGCTGGCGGTATTCCGGTCAAACCGCCGCAGGTGTTCGGTCCAGGACTCATCGACAATCACTTCCAGAAACCGGTGAGGGTGGTTGATGTCGTGCAACAACTCCCACGACAAAGCGCCATGGCGCAGACGTTGGCGCCTGCCCTCGGTCTTCATCAACAGGCGAAATTCCGCAGCCCGTTCCGGATCGACGGTGTACTCGATGGTGATGACCACCTGACCTGGAGAGATGATCAGGGGTGGTGCCGGTGTCTGCGTCAGGCGCTGAGGGGTGAGGTCGTCGGTGGTGCCGGTATCCGGCATCGCTTGAATGGCCAGGTACATGGTGATCAAGCTGCTGACGGCAGCGATGAACAGGCTCACCGGAACGCTGGTCATGGTGGCCACCTGGCCCCAGACGGCAGCACCCACGGCACTCGATCCCATCAGTGCCATCTGGTAGATGGACATGCCGCGGGCGCGCACCCAGTTGGGCAGCCCCAGCTGCATGGACACGCTCAGGGAGTTGGCCGTGGTGATCCAGGCCGCTCCACCCAGAAACATGGCGGGCAAGGCCACACCGATGTGTTCTGTGGATGCCAGGACGGCCATGGAGGCCGCCTGCAGCGCGGCGCCGCGCAACACCAGTTGATCACGGACGTAGCGGCGTCGCAGGCGCGGCAACACGCCGGCCGCGGCAATGGCGCCAGCGCCCATGGCGGCCAGGAGGAACGTGAACGTCGCCGCGTCACCACCCTTCATGCCCTTGGCGACCAGGGCGAGCAAGGCCATGCTGGCGGTGGAATGAAAAAAGAACAGCGAAATGCGCAACAACACAGCCTTCAGTGGCTGTGACTGCATGACGTACCGGTAGCCCACACGCATGGCCGGCAGCAGACGTTCCCGACCCAGCGGGTCCGGTACGCTGACGCGCTGCCAGCGGGAAATGGCGATGGCCGCGGCCAGGGAAAGCACGGCGTTGAGCAGGAACACCCAGGCGATGCCCGCTGAGGCAATCAAGGCGCCCGCCAGCAAGGGACCGACGATGCGCGACGCGTTCATCGAGACGCCATTGAGCGCCAGCGCGGCCGGCAATTGCGGCCGGGCCACGAGCTCGGGAACGATGGCCGCAAATACGGGCCAGCGCATGGCCAGTCCGATGCCATTGGCGAAGGTGAGCAGCAGCAGCAACAGGGGCGAAAGCATGCCCATGAGCACAGCCGCACACAGCGCGGCGCCCACCACGGCCACCCACAGCTGGGTCACCAGGAAGTACCGTCTGCGGTCAAAGGTGTCGGCCATGGCGCCACTGGGCAACCCCAGCAGAAAGACGGGCAGCGTGGCGGCTGTCTGCACCAGTGCCACCCAGAGCGCCTTGTCGGTCAGCGACGTCATGAGCCAGGCGGCTGCCACGTCGTTCATCCACATGCAGACATTGGCCACCAGCCAGGTCAACCACAACATGCGGAAGACCGGCTCGCGCAGAGGAGCCACTGGCGAAAGGTCCCCAGCGTCTGCAGCGGCAGGTGCCCCGGTCTGTTTCTCAGGCATGAAGCCTCGCAATGTCGCGGTTGATGATCTTTTTCAACCCCATCAGCTTGGGCGCGAGTTGCCGCGTCACCTGTTTGGGGTCGTCCTGGGTCGAGACGCTGATGTTGAGCGCGAACACCCCATCAGGACTCAGCACCGGCGTGGAGACCGCCACCACCTCGGGTTGCCAGGAGGCTGCGCAATAGCCGTGCTTCTCCACGCTGTCGATGGCCTCATCGATGGCCAGCTTGAGCGCGGGCCAGTGCGCACCGTTGCGTTGCTTGAAGGTCTTCTCGAGCGCCAGTCGGTGCCGATCGGACGCTGTGGCCAGGTAAGCCCGGCCCAGTGAGGTCAGCTCCATGGGCACCCGTTGCCCCGAGACCACGTTGCGCAGCGCCACCCGGCGGTTGTACCGGATGGACTCCAGATAGACCATCTCTTCCCGGTCGGCGCAGGCCAGCCCCACATTCACCCGTTCCTTCTCTGCCAATGCACGCATGTGCGGCGCCGCCACGGCCAGCACCAGCGACCCCGATCGCATGGCATGGGCCAGGCTCAAGACCAGGGGCGCCAGACGGTATGCCCGCTCCTCCCGGTCCAGTTGCAGCAGACCGGCCACCACCAGGGTCTGGGTCAGCCGGCTCACGGTGGAGGGTGATAGGCCCGTGCGCTCAGACAGCTCACCATTGCCCAGAAGGTCACTGCCCGGCTTGAAGGCCCGCAGGATCTCCGCGCCCCTGAGCACAGAGCGGTTCAGTGGCGACCGCCCAATCGCCTCCACGTCGTTTGAATGCATGTTCAGCCCTTTCCATTCAGCAAGGACATTCCAAAGAACGGAAGGAAAGTTTACCTTGGCCGGCTGAATGAAGTTCCATCTGATGGAATTGAAAGATCTCAAAGAAGGCGTTGACTTCTAAGCTTCGTCCTCAGTGAGCTTGCCATGCGATGCACACCATCGCAGCTCAACGGTGAACCCCAAAGAGACCAGGAGACAACCATGAAAAGCAAAGACTCGAGAGACATCATCGGCGGATTGGCGCTGTCTGTGATCGGCTTGTATGCCGCGTTCCAGGCACGGGACTATGAGTTCGGATCCCTGACCCACATGGGCCCAGGGTATTTCCCTGTGGGGCTGGGGCTGTTGCTGGCGGTGCTGGGTGTGGCCGTCGCTGTGCCGGCCTTCTTTCGCGAAGGCGAACCCTTGAAGGTGGAGTGGCGAACCTTGGCCCTGGTGCTGGGGAGTCTGGTGGCTTTTGCGGCTGCGCTGAAGACCCTGGGGCTTGTGGCTGCCACGGTGCTGGCGGTGGTGGTGTCTTCTCTGGCCGATCGGCAGACACGGTGGAAGGGCCGACTGTTCATCGCAGCGGGCGTGACGCTGGTGACCTACCTGGTGTTCGCGTTGAGCCTGGGCATGGTCCTGCCGGTCTGGCCATGGAGCGCCTGAGCGCTGCGACCGCCCGCAACTACGGAGACAAACACCATGAACATACTTGACGGTTTGCTGATCGGCCTGCAATCGGCAATGGATCCGGTCACGCTGCTTTACTGCTTTATCGGCGTGTTTCTCGGTACCCTGATCGGTGTGCTGCCCGGCATTGGCGCCCTGGCCACCATCTCGCTGCTGCTGCCCGTCACCTACCACATCCCGCCCACGGCGGCCATCGTGATGCTGGCCGGCGTGTACTACGGTGCGCAATACGGCGGCTCGACGGCTTCCATCCTGCTGAACCTGCCGGGCACGCCATCGTCAGCTGTGGCCTGCCTGGATGGCTATCCCATGGCCAAACAGGGGCGTGCGGGTGTCGCGTTGTTCATGACGACCATCGCCTCTTTTGTGGGCTCGATGCTGGGCATTCTGATGCTCGTGCTGTTTGCGCCAGGCATTGCCGAACTCGGCCTGAAGTTCGGGCCGGCTGAATACTTTGCCATGATGTTGCTGGGTCTGATCGCCGCCTCCACGCTGGCCTCCGGTTCTCCCGCCAAGGGGCTTTCGATGGTGGTGCTGGGGCTGCTTCTGGGCACCGTGGGCACCGACATCAATTCCGGCGCCACGCGTTACACCTACGACATTCCGGAACTGATGGATGGCATCAGCCTGGTGGCCCTGGCCATGGGCGTATTCGGGATTTCGGAAGTCATCTCCAGCATCAACCAGGTGCGGGAGTCGGAGGTCAAGGAAAAGATCTCCATGAAGACCATGACGCCCACCAGCAACGATGTGAAGCAGTCTGTCATGCCGATGCTGCGGGGCACGGGCATTGGCAGCTTCTTCGGTGCCTTGCCGGGTACCGGTGCGGCCATCGCGTCGTTCATGGCCTACGCGGTCGAGAAGAAGGTCTCAAGGACGCCTGAAATGTTTGGTCGGGGCGCCATCGAAGGCATCACCGCTCCGGAGGCGGCCAACAACGCGGCGTCGCAGACCTCGTTTGTGCCCACCTTGTCGCTGGGCATTCCCGGCGACGCGGTGATGGCCCTCATGCTGGGTGCCCTGATCATCCACGGCATCCAACCCGGCCCGCTCCTGATGACCCAGCAGCCCGATCTGTTCTGGGGCCTGATCGTGAGCTTTGGCATTGGCAACATCATGCTGATGGTGCTCAACCTGCCGCTGATCGGTGTGTGGGTGGCGATTCTGCGCATTCCTTATCGGGTGCTGTATCCGGCGATTCTGGTTTTCATCAGCCTGGGTACTTACAGCGTGCACAACAACGAGTTCGACATCTACATGGTCGCCATCGTCGGTGCGGTTGGATACGCGCTGGCCATTCTGCGATTTGAAGCAGCGCCTTTGCTGCTGGGCTTTGTGCTTGGACCTCTGATGGAAGAGAACCTGAGGCGCGCGATGCTGCTCGCGCGCGGCGACATGATGACCTTTCTGGAGCGGCCCATCAGCGCCGGCTTCCTTGGCGTGTGCTTTGCGCTGGTGCTGTGGTCGGGTTTCAGCACGCTGAAGCGGTGGTTGCGTGCCCGTGAGCGCAAGGCGGATTTCGTGTCCACCTAGCTCCCCATGCTTCTGCAATAGAACGCTCACCTCATTTTTACTGGAGAAACCGGATGTCCTACCAACTGATTGAGCTCACGGTCCACAACGCGATCGCCACCCTCACGCTGAATCGACCCGACAAACGCAACGCCATGAGCGACGCCATGCGCACAGAATTCATCCACGCGCTCGAGCATGTCGCAGCTGACAAAGCCATCAAGGCGCTGGTGCTCACCGGTGCTGGCAAGGGGTTCTGTGCCGGGGGTGACATCAGCGGCATGCAAAAGCGCTTGAACGCACCGGCAGGCGAGGTCGGATTCAACGGATGGCACCGCCAGCAGCGCGTGCACCACACGCAGGCCTTGCTTCACACCATGCCCAAGCCGGTGATCGCGGCGGTCAATGGCGCGGCATCGGGCCTGGGCGCCGACACCGCGCTGGCCTGCGATTTCATCATCGCCAGCGAATGGGCGAGCTTTGCCTGGTCGTACGTGCTGCGCGGCATCGTCCCGGACGGTGGTGGCATGTATTTCCTGCCGCGCCGCGTGGGCCTGGCCAGGGCCAAGGAGCTGATCTTCACCGGCCGTCAGGTCAAGGTGGATGAAGCGCTGGCGCTGGGTATCGTGGATCGTAAGACCGCAGCGGACACGCTGCTGGCCGACGCACAGGCATGGGCCGCCGAATTGAGCCAGGCATCGAGCACGGCGCTGGCGCTGACCAAGACCATTCTCAATCAGAGCTTCGAGCTGTCGTCGCACGACGTGTTTGCACAAGGCAGCCAGGCGCAGGGAATCTGCTACACCAGCAGCGAGCACCGCGCTTCAGTGGAGGCATTTCTGGCCAAGGCCGCCAGCAAGGAGTGAACAACATGGAAACCTCCAGCAACGCGATTTCCCGCCTCCTGCAGCCGCGCAGTGTGGCCATCATCGGCGCCTCGGCCGACCCCGGAAAAACCGCCGGCCGGCCTGTGGCCTATCTGCAGAAGCACGGCTATGCGGGCCGCATTCTGCCGGTGAACCCCAAAGCGGATCGCATCGGCGACCTGCCGTGCTACGCCGACATTGCCTCACTGCCTGAGACGCCCGATGTGGCCATTGTGCTGCTGGGCGCCGAACGGGCCCAGGTGGCCATCAGGGAGTTGTCGGCACGTGGCTGCGCTGCCGCCATCGTGCTGGCCAGTGGTTACACCGAAACCGGGGAAGATGGTGCGCGGCGCCAGCAGCAATTGATGGAAGCCGCCGGGCCGATGCGCATCCTGGGGCCGAACACGATTGGCCTGGTGAACCTCACCGACCAGATCGTGCTGTCTGCCACCGGCGCACTGGAGATGGACGAGTTCCCGGTGGGCGCCGTGGGCGTGGTGTCACAAAGCGGTGGCATTCTGGGCTCGCTGCTGTCAAGGGCAGCAGCCCGGGGCATTGGCTTGTCCAAGCTGATCTCCACCAGCAACGAAGTGGACCTGGAACTGTCCGATTTCATCGATCACCTGGCCGACGATCCGGCCACCCAGGTGATCGCGTTGTACATCGAGACCGTGCGCAATCCGGCCAAGTTCCGTGTGGCTTGCCTGAAAGCGGCACGCAAAGGCAAGCCGGTGGTGGCCTTCAAGATCGGCCGCTCGGAAGCGGGAGCGCAGGCAGCGGTATCGCATACCGGCGCCATGGCCGGCGCAGACAGCATGTACGACGCGTTGTTCAAGCAGGTGGGCGTGATCCGGGCCCAGACTTTCAACGATCTGCTGGACATCCCTGTGGCCTTGGGAACCGGGCGCCACCTGCGGGGTCGACGCGTGGCCGTGCTCACCAGCACCGGTGGGGCTGGCACCCTGGTGTCCGACGACCTGGGCGTGTCAGGCTTTGAGACGCCTGCGCCCGACGCCGCCACCGCCGAAGCGTTGCGTGCACTGCAAACCGGGAGCGAGGCGGTGCTGGACCGCAACCCGATCGACGTGACCCTGGCGGGGCTGCGCCCAGAGTTGTTGCGCGGCGCCATCCGCACCCTGCTGGCCAGCCCGAGCTACGACGCGCTGGTGATCATCGTGGGTTCGTCCAGCCTGGCCATGCCCGAGCTGATGGCAGGCGCGATCCGCGACTGTCTGCCCGATTCCGACAAGCCTGTGCTGGCCTACATCAGCCCTCACGCGCCCGAGGTGGGGGCCCTGCTTACTCGCAATGGAGTGCCTGCTTTTGCGGCGGCGGAGAGCTGCACGGCGGCCTTGAACGCCATGTTCAAGGTCGACAGCTTTGTGGCGCCCACCGAAGAGGCGAAGACGGGCTGCGCCGTCGAGCTGGGTGTGCTGCCCTCGGGCTCCCTTGATGAGGCCCAGGCCAAACAGTTGTTCGCTCGCTTCAACGTGCCCTGCGCCGCCGAGCGCATTGTCGCTTCGCCCGCCGAAGCCGAAGCCGCAGCGCGCGAACTGGGCGGCCGTGTGGTGCTGAAAATTCTTTCGTCGCAGATCACGCACAAGAGCGACGTGGGTGGCGTGGCCGTGGGGCTGACCCCTGAGACGGTGGGCGAGCGCCTGGTCAGCATGACCAGCGACGTGCACGCCAGAGCCGGCGTACGTCCGGACCGGTTCATCGTGCAGGAGATGGTGGGCGGTGGCATCGAGCTGATCCTGGGCATGCACCGCGATGCGCTGGGAACGGCCGTGCTGCTGGGCATGGGGGGTGTCACGGCCGAGCTGTTCAAGGACACCACCATGCGCCTGCTGACGCAGGACGACCACGGTTTGAAGCCGCTGAGCCGTGCCGACGCGTTGTCGATGGCGAAGGACCTCAAGACCTGGCCCTTGCTCGACGGCTTCCGGGGGCGCCCCAAGGCCGATGTGGGGGCGCTGGTGGATGCCATCGTTGCGTTCTCATGCATGGCGGCGCAGCTCGGCGACCGCCTGGTGGAGGCCGAGATCAACCCGGTGTTCGTGCGCGCCCAGGGCGAAGGCGTGAGCGCCGCCGACGGCGTGGTGGTGTTGTCTTGAGGTTGCATGCATGACGCCGCGCGTGCACTTGGAACGGGATGGCGAGGTCGCCGTCATCGTGATCGACAACCCGCCCATCAACGCCGGCTCCGCCGCGGTGCGCCAGGGGTTGATGACCGCCATTGAGACCCTGCGCACCGACCCAACGCTTCACGCCGGTGTGCTGCTCGGAGCGGGCAATACCTTCATCGCGGGCTCGGATCTGCGCGAATTCGGTCAGCCGTTGCAGGAGCCGCAGCTGCCGTCGGTGATCACCGCCATCGAAACCTGTGGCAAACCTGTGGTGGCCGCGCTGCACGGCGCCGCGCTGGGCGGTGGCTTCGAGCTGGCGCTCGGATGTGATGCGCGTGTGGCCGCGCCGGGCACGGTGGTCGGTTTGCCCGAGGTGACGCTGGGCATCATTCCTGGCGCGGGCGGCACGCAGCGCCTGCCGCGCCTCGTCGGCATTCCGCGCTCGATCCGAATGATCTGCTCGGGCGAACGGGTGGCGGCCGAGGCGGCGCTGGAGGTCGGAATGGTGGACCAGATCGCTGCCGACGATCTGCGCGCCACTGCGGTGGCACATGCCCGGCAGCTGAAAGGTCAGAAGCGGCTGGTGCGCGACCGGGAGGTGCCGCAGGCCGCGACCGCAGATGTGGGGGCGGCCACGGCTGTAGCGCTCAAGGCCGGCAAGCAACGGCCCGCTGTGCAGGCGGCCATCGATGCCATCACGGCCACGGCGCATGTCGGTTTCGATGATGGCCTGGCCGACGAACGCGCGGTGTTCCAGCGGCTGCGTGTCTCGCGCGAGGCCTTCGCACTGCGCCACCAGTTCTTTGCGGAACGCGACAGCGCCAAGCATCCCACACTGGGTGATGTCGCGCCGCGCGGCGTGGAGCAAGTGGCGGTGATTGGTGCCGGCACCATGGGTTCGGGCATCGCCATCGCCGCCCTCGACGCGGGCTACCGCGTGCTGCTGCTGGAGCAGGACGCCGCTGCTCTGGAGCGCGGCGCCGGGCGCATCCATGCGCACTACGCCACGCGGGTGCAGGGCGGCAAGCTCAGCGCCCGCGCCGCCGAAGCCTGCGGGGCGCGGCTGATGACGAGCCTGGACTGGGCCGAAATGGCCCAAGCCGACCTGATCATTGAGGCCGTGTTCGAAGACCTGAACGTGAAGCAGCAGGTGTTTCAGCGCATCGACGCCGTGGCACGCCCGGGGGCGGTGCTGGCCTCCAACACCTCGTACCTGGACCTGGACGTCATTGCAGCGGCCACGTCACGACCACAAGAAGTGATTGGCCTGCATTTTTTCAGCCCGGCCCATGTCATGAAGCTGATGGAGGTGGTGCGTGGCAAGGCCAGTGCGCCCGACGCACTGGCCACCGGTCTGGCGGTGGGCAAACGCCTGAAGAAGCTGCCGGTGCTCACTGGCAATGCCTTTGGCTTCATCGGCAACCGGCTGTACGCAGCCTACCGCCGCCAGTGTGAGTTCATGGTCGAAGAGGGTGCCTGGCCTGAACAGGTGGACGCTGCACTACAGGCCTTTGGCTTTGCCATGGGCCCCTTCACGGTAGCCGACCTTTCCGGGCTGGACATCGCCTGGCGCATGCGCCAGGCCCAGGCAGCCACGCGCGATCCGCATGCCCGCTACGTGCACATTCCCGACCGCCTCTGCGAAGCCGGCCGTCTGGGCCGCAAGACCGGTGCGGGCTACTACCGCTACCCTGAAGGCAGCCAAGGCCCGCAGGTGGACGAAGCGGTGCACGAACTCGTTGCCCAATGCCGTGCTGAAAAAGGCGTGGTGCCGCGCCACCTGAGCGACGAAGAAATCGTGCGCCGCGTGCTGCTGACCATCGTCAACGAGGCCGCGCTGCTGGTGGCCGAAGGAGTGGCCGAGCGCGCCACCGACGTGGACGTGGTGCTGGTCAACGGCTACGGCTTCCCGCGATGGGAAGGCGGGCCTGTGTTCTGGGCGCGTGAGCGTGGTGCTGCGGCGCTGAAGGAAGACATGGGCTGGTTGGCTCAACTGTGCGGGCCGGGCTTTGTGGCCGGTGACATGCGCTACCTGCTTGCAACGGAGAACTGAGATATGTACGTCACGCAGACATTTGCCCGCTTTGCCACCGGATTTTCGCAAGCGTCATTGCCTGTCGAGGTGGCGCACCATGCCCAGCGCGCGGTGATCGACTGGTACGCCTCGATTTACCCGGGCCTGGACACACCGGCGGTTCAGGTGCTGATGCAGACCATGGCCGACGACCTGGACCGGGGCGCCGCCCAACTGGTGCAGGGGCGACAAGCCACCGCGCGCGCGGCTGCCCTGATCCAGGGCTCCGCCGCACACGCTGCCGAGGTGGACGACAGCTTTCGCGACGCGATGTACCACCCCGGTGCGGCCACCATCGCCGCCGCGCTGGCCGTGGCCCAGTCCACGGGCGCCAGCGGGCCCGAGTTCCTGCGCGCCGTGGTGCTGGGCTACGAAATCTCCACCCGCATCGGTGTTGTGATGGGGCGCCCCCATTACAAGTACTGGCACAACACCGGCACCATGGGCAGCTTTGGCGCGGCCGCCGCCGCAGCCAGCCTGCTGAAGCTGGACGAAGCCGCCTTTGCTCACGCACTGGCCATCGCCGCCACCTTCACCGCCGGTCTGCAACAGGCTTTTCGCCTGGAAGCCATGGCCAAACCGCTGCATGCGGGGCGTGCGGCCGAGGCCGGCGTACTGGCCGCACAACTGGCCGCAGGTGGCATGCGCAGCTCGCTCGATGTGCTGGAGGGCGAATCGGGTCTGGGCCAGGCCATGAGCACAGAACCAGATTGGTCCGCCGTGGGCGCCACGCTGGGCACCGACTTTCACATCACCCGACTGACCTTCAAGAACCACATCGGTTGCGGCCACACCTTCGCGGCCATCGACGGTGCGCTGGCGCTGCAGCAGCAACACGGCTTTATCCACACCGACATCGAACGCGTGGCGCTGGGTGTGTACCAGCCCACGCTGGACATCGCGCCACACGTGGACCCGCAGAACGCCGACCAGGCGCGCTTCAGCCTGCACTACATGGTGGCCAGCGCGCTGGTGCACGGCAGTGTGCGCCTCTCAGCCTTCGAGCCGGACCGACTGAACGACCCGGCCACGCGTGCGCTCATGCAACGCATCGACAAGGTACTGGACCCGGCGGTGGACGCCGCTTTCCCGGGCCGGCGCGGTGCGCGCGTGACCATCACCCTGCACGATGGCCGTCAGCTGACGCGGCTGCAGCCCGACCGCAAGGGCGACCCGGAACTGCCGCTGTCCGACGCCGACCTCGAAGGCAAGCTGATGGAGCTGGCCACGCCGGTGATCGGCGAGGCCCAAGCCCGCGCGCTGCTTGTGCGCATCTGGCAACTGCACCAGAGCAGGAACCTTCCCTGAAGAGAGAACCATGACCCACGCTTTCATCTGCGACGCCTTGCGCACCCCCTTTGGCCGCTACGGCGGGGCCCTTTCCAGCGTGCGCGCCGACGACCTCGGAGCGGTCCCGCTGCGGGCACTGATGGAGCGCCATGCCCAGCTGGACTGGGAAGCCGTAGCCGACGTGGTCTACGGCTGCGCCAACCAGGCGGGCGAAGACAACCGCAACGTGGCGCGCATGAGCGCTCTGCTGGCCGGCCTGCCGGTCTCATTGCCAGGCTCCACGGTCAATCGCCTTTGCGGTTCGGGCCTCGATGCGCTGGGCACGGCAGCGCGCGCCATCAAGAGCGGCGAGGCCGAGCTGATGATCGCCGGTGGCGTGGAGAGCATGAGCCGAGCACCCTTCGTCAGCCCGAAGGCCACCAGCGCGTTTTCACGCACCAACAGCGTCGAGGACACCACCATCGGCTGGCGCTTCGTCAACCCCTTGATGAAGGCGCTGTACGGCGTGGACAGCATGCCTGAGACGGCCGAGAACGTGGCCGCCGAGTTCAACATCTCGCGCGCCGACCAGGACCGCATGGCCCTGGCTTCTCAGACCAAGGCCCAGGCAGCGCAGCAGGCGGGCGTATTCGACACCGAGATCGTGCCGGTGCATGTGCCGCAGAAAAAAGGCGATGCCCTGGTGGTGAACCGCGACGAACATCCGCGTGCCACCACGTTGGAGGCCCTGGCCAAGCTCAGAGGTGTGGTGCGCCCCGACGGCAGCGTGACAGCTGGCAACGCCTCAGGCGTCAACGACGGCGCCGCGGCGCTGCTGCTGGCCAGCGAAGCCGCCGCCGCCCGCCACGGCCTCACGCCGCGCGCCCGTGTGGTCGGCATGGCCACCGCCGGCGTGCCGCCGCGCATCATGGGCATGGGCCCGGCGCCGGCCACGCGCAAGGTCCTCGCCCTGGCGGGCCTGAGGCTTGACCAGATGGACGTGATCGAGCTCAACGAGGCGTTTGCCGCGCAGGGCCTGGCCGTACTACGCGATCTGGGTTTGCCTGACGATGATCCCCGTGTCAACCCCAATGGGGGTGCCATTGCCCTGGGTCACCCGCTGGGCGCCAGCGGCGCCCGCCTGGCGACCACGGCCGTCAATGAATTGCACCGTCGCGGTGGCCGCTACGCGCTTTGCACCATGTGTATCGGCGTGGGGCAGGGCATCTCGGTGGTGCTGGAGCGTGTCTGACAGGCACATCGGCATGGTCATGTTTCCCAGCTGACCAAGGACCAGTTCAACACCGGTTTTCGGCTCGGTGCTCAGGAGCCAGGTGGCTCGGTGTCGATGCACGAGGTTTTTGGCGCAAAGGGCGCGGTGTTCGATCCACGAGAACCTGGCTCAGAAGCCGGTCGCCGTGGACAAACGCCAGCCCAGCTCGCTGGCGCTGGGTGAAGACTGATCGCAAGGAGGGGGCCGCCAGATGACCAGCTTGCTCGGACGGGTGGATGCAGTCAGCTTGCGGCTGTTCGTTGCGGTGTGCGAAACCGGGACGATCACGGGTGCTGCCGAGCGGGAGTGCATTGTTGCCTCGGCCATCAGCAAGCGCATAGCCGAGATGGAGTACTGGATTGGAACGCCCCTGCTTGTACGCGGACAGCGGGGCGTTCAACCCACGGCGGCTGGGAACGCGCTGTTGCGCCATGCCCGACGGATTCTGCAGAACATGAGGGACCTGCATGCGGAGATGTCCGGTTATGGCGACGGCGTGCGTGGACACGTGAGAATGTTGGTCAACAGGTCTTCGATGGCCGAGTTCGTGCCGGAGGAAGTGCAGGCATTCACACAGCTTCATCCGGACATTTCCATAGAACTCGAAGAGCGACGAAGTGCAGAAGTCGTCAAGGGGGTTCAGGCCGGCCTGGCTGACATCGGGATCAGCCGATCCTTTGTCGAAGGTGTGGGTTTGCAGCGGCACATCTACCGCTATGACCATTTCGCGGTGGCCGTAGACGCCTGTCATCCGATGGCTGCTCTGGACAGCGTTGATTTTGAGCAGACGCTTGAGTACGACCGCATCGGACTGACGCACGACGAGCATCATGGCTCGTCCATGCAGGCGCTCATGTACAAGAAGGCCATGGCTCTGGGTCGTGAGCCCATGTACCGCATCCAGGTCACCAGCTACCACGCTGCGCTGCGGCTGCTTGTGGGATCACGCGCCGTGGCCATCCTGCCTGTTGAGGCCGCACACGTTCACGCCCAGCTGCTCGGAATCCGGCTCATCCCCTTGCAGGACAGTTGGGCGCGTCAGCCGTTCATGATCTGCGTCCAGTCAGAGCAGGCCATGTCCATCGCCGCGCGCCAGCTGTTTCATCACCTGCTGAGCCGACGTCCAGCCGAGTCCGGCAGTTCGCACGATCTCTGCCTTCTTGAACAGTGATGGACTCCTTTCCGAATCATCGCTTTTCAAGCGAAGCAGGCGGCCACAGAATCGTTCGGGTTTCTCACCATTCCTTTCTTTGACGGAGACATCAACCTTATGAACAAACACGCCTACTCCCTTTGCGTCACGGCAGCACTGGCCATGACTGGAGCTGCCCATGCTCAGTCATCGGTCACGCTGTACGGTGTCGTTGACCTGTCCCTGGCCAAGGTGTCCGGTCAGGATCTCAGGCTCTCCGGCGCGTCTCCACTGACCAATGGGACTTCCCGCTTTGGTCTGCGGGGCACGGAGGATCTGGGTGGAGGCATGAAGGCATCCTTCAATTTCGAGGCCCAGATCAATCCGGAAACCGGGGCCGCAGGTGATCCGTACTTTGGACGCGCGGCCAACATGACGCTCAGTGGCGGTTTCGGGTCCGTCCTTCTGGGGCGCACCTTGACGCCAGGCTTTCGGGCTGTCGGCGCCTGGGAGCTGACCGGTGCCGCCAACTACAACCCGGTCAGCAGCCAGTTCTCCTATGTGGGAGTCAACTCCCGCAACAACAGCCAGATCAGCTACACGACGCCGTCCTTCGGTGGTGTCACGGCCACCATTGCCCACATTCTGAAGGCCAACACACCCGATGGCCGATCGAAGAGCGAGTTCAACCTGATCTACCGCGCGGGTCCCTTGGCGGCCAGCATGGCCTACAACAAGCTCAGCGGCGGTGACGCCAACCACATGTTGGGAGCGGCCTATGACTTCGGTGTGGCCAAAGTGGCGGCCAGCTATCACGACGCCACAGGTGCGGATCGAGGCAAGGGGTTCACGCTGGGTGCCATGGTTCCTGCGGGGCCGGTGAGCCTGATCTTCGACGTGGCCCGCGACACCGAGAACAAGGACACGGACATGTTGCTGGAGGCGCGCTATCCGCTGTCCAAGCGGACGTTCGCATACGCTGCCCACAGCCGCAACGGCAAAGGGAAGGCACCTGTCGATGTGAATGCCACCATGCTGGGCCTGCGCCACAACTTCTGATCACCCCGATGACTTCAAGGATTCGGGCCGCATTCGTGCGGCCCCCTTTGTCGACCAGGTTCCCTCGAGTCCGGAGTCGCAGGGGGGAACAAGTCATGCATTTGTCCATACCTTGCGTCCTCATGCGAGCAGGTACTTCGCGCAGCAATGTCTCTGCGCGATTGGCCTCCCAAGGGCAGTGAGGCCTGCGAGCAGGCATTGATCGGGTCCATTGGTGCGTCGGATCCGCTGCAGCGCGATGGGCTGGGCGGTGGGAACATCCTCAACAGCAAGGTGGCCATTGTCTTGAATTCAAGGCAGCCCGTCTGGGACCTGCAATACCTGTGTGTACAGGGCGGGGCATTGCTAGGTGGATTGGGCTGGATCTGAGTTCTTCTGAATTCATAATCGATCGTTTATATTTGATCCTGCTTGGATCAAACAGGAGACGATCATGGAAAGAGCCTGGCGATGGGGTGCCGTGCTTTTGCTGGCGGTCGCAGGATGTGGGGTGCAAGCGGCCGACGTCGTCTTCCAGCCGGTGGCCGAGGGCGTCTACGTCTTTGTCGGTGAGACCGAGGGCCGCACCTACGACAACGAAGCCCTCAACGCCAACTTCGGCCTGGTGCTCACGCCCGCCGGGGCGCTGCTGATCGACAGCGGGGCCAGCTGGCAGGGCGCCCGGCAGCTGGCCGAGGCGGCGAAGAAGGTCACGCCGCAGCCGATCCGCTGGGTGATCAACACCGGTGGGCAGGACCACCGCTGGATGGGCAATGGCTACTTCAGGGCGCAGGGCGCCCAGACCATGGCGCATGCCGGTGCCGAGGCGGACATGCGGGCGCGAGGACCTGAACATCTCCAGGCCAATGCGCCGGTACTCAAGGACAAGCTGGCCGGCACCGAGGTGGTGTTGCCCGTGCGCTGGCTCACGGACGCGGACACGACACTGGACCTGGGTGGGGTCGAGGTGAAGGTGGTGTACCGGGGCGGCGGTCACACGCCCGGCGACCTGATGGTCTGGCTGCCCAAGACAGGTGTGGTGTTCACCGGTGACGTGGTCTATGTCGACCGCATCCTGGGCCTGCATCCGGTCAGCAAGACAAAGACATGGCTGCAGTCGTTCGAAGCACTGGAGGCGCTGAACCCCCGGGTGGTGGTGCCGGGGCATGGCCGGGTCACCACACTGGCCCAGGCACAGAAAGACACTGGCGCGCTGCTCAAAGCGCTGCGGGCCCACATGGGGCAGGCGGTGGAGGCCGGGACCGATCTGGCCACGGCCGTGAAGAGTTTTGACGCTGCGCCTTTCAGACACCTGCAGCATGTGGAGGTGTGGCTGCCCCAGCTGGCCAATCGCACCTACCTGGAAATGGAGATGGAGTGAGGGTCCGTGCCGGCCTCATGCAGATTCCCGCAGACAAGGACACAATGCACTGCTATGTCAAACGAGTTCATCCGCATTGGGCCGTCGGTCCGGTCGGGCTGGCGCCGTCGCCAGGCGCTGTCGGCCGCGATGGGTGGTGTCGCCTGGGCCTTGGCGCCAGTGGCCTGGTCGCAGCCGGTGTCGGCCCTGGCCGAGGAGGCCAAGGCACCGCCGCTGCCTGAACTGGGCACCACACTGCAGGTGCCGCGCATCACCCGCCTTGACGGCACCGTCTATGAACCGGCGCAGAGCCAGGGCCAGGTGCTGCTGGCCTACTGGTGGTCCAGCACCTGCCCGTTCTGCGCCCTGCAGAGCCCGCACATGGACAAGCTCTGGCGCAGCCAGCAGGCGCGCGGCCTGCAGATGCTGGCCTTGTCCATCGACCGCAAGCCGGAAGACGCCACCGCCTACCTGCGCAGCCGGGGCTACAGCTTTCCCTCGGCCTGGGCCAGCCCGGCGTGGCGCAAGGCCTTCCCCAAACCCAGGGGCCTGCCAATCACGCTGGTGGTCGGGCGCGATGGCAAGCTGGTGCTGGCCGAGCGCGGCCAGATGTTCCCGGAAGACATCGAAGCGATCGCTTCGCTGGTCTGATCCGCCGGACCAGTCCGGTCAGACCAGTTGCAGCACGCGCGTTGCGTATCGTGCGCATATCCGCTTTGACCTGTCTGAATCTTTCCCTACGCCAAAGCGATCGGGTGCTGAAGGCTCGCACCAAGGAGACCACCGATGCGCGTGTGCAAACCGCCATCACCTGCGAGCGCGGCGTGCCGCGCACCATCAAGTCAGACAGAGGAACGTCAGACCAGACCTAGCAAAGCGCCTGGTTGGCGATGGCGAACTGCCTTGCGGACTTGCCGTTCCTTTGCTGTCTGTTTTTCTCCATCAAGAGGCCGGTGTCCACCTGAGGCAGTCCAGCGTCCGTCAGCCAAGCGCTCAAACCACAGTCACCAATGACATCAACCCGTACGAAGCTTCCCGCATAGGCGTCAGACCAATACGCAATCAGTGCTTTCGCGGATTCCTCGTTTGGGGCCACGACAGGCCCGACCACATGCCCACGACCGAAGCGGCGCATGATGGAGAACCCCGCAAGCTCGCCATTGATCTCCAGCACGGCCACCTCCGCAACCTGCAGCAGATTGTGGATGACATCCTCGCGCGCCGTGCCGGTTGCGAGGTTTGCCAGCGCAACGATACTGGCGGTGTCTTTCCTGGAGGCCAATCGAATGCACTCTGCCAATGCAGGCGGAATGCATGCCATGGATTTGACAATGCCCTGATGCTGGTGAATTGTGCCTACAGCCTCAAACCCCAGGGTTTCATATAGTGGTTGCCCCGCGGGAGTGGCGATCAACCGGACGCAACAGTCGCTGCCCAGGGCGTCAAGCACCAGGTTCATCAGCTTGCGTCCAATGCCTTTGCCCTGGTGGTCGGCGGAAACGATGATCATGCCCAGAGTGCCGTGCCCGCCGCCTTGTTTCCAGCACAACGCAGTGCCGATCACGGTGCCGTCCATCTCCGCAACGAAGCCTGTGCCCAGCCTGTAGACAAAATGCCAGTCTTCCAGGCGGTGCGGCCAGCGCATGGCCTGTGACAGGCTTTGCGCTGTGGGAAGATCAGCTTCTGCCATGCGGCGGTAAGCGATTTCGGTATGGATGGCTTGGGCAGTCATGACGGTTCTCTTGTGGGGTGTTGAGCCAGGCGGTCAGTTCACTCAGCCAAGAGACTGGCTGAGCAGTGCGTAGCGCTTGATGGACGGGTCGGTGTGTGGCTGCTCACCCCGTGCCATGGTGTGCACAGTTGCCTCTACCTGGACCAACCCCATCTCTGTCAGCCATGGACTGAGGCCACTCGTATCGGGAACGTCCACGCGGACAAAGGCGCCTGCGTGTGTGCCTGCCCAATGGGCGATCAGGGCCTTGGCGCGCTCGGCGTCCGGGGCCAAGACGGGGCCGATGACGTATCCATGCCCGAACTTGCGCAACGCGGCAAAGCCGATCAACTCGCCATAACGGTCGATGGCGACGATGTCCGCCACGTTCATCAGGTGCTTGAGCACAGTGGCGCGGGGCATGCCCACCGCGCGGCGGGACATTTCTGCGAGCGCGGGTTCGTCTCGCGAACTGACTGGCCGGATGCGTTCGCCTGCGCCGAGCGGAACAAACGGTGCGCGGAACACACTGCCCTGATGCTGGTGAACCCAGCCGGTCTGTTTGAAGCCGAAGCTCTCGCAGAACTTCATTCCGTGTGCCGTGGCATGCAGCAACAGTGTTCGTGTGCCAACCTGTTTAAGGATGCGGGAAACCAGTTCGCGCCCAATGCCTTTGCCCTGGTGTTCCGGTGAGACGACCATCATGCCCAGCGAGCCGTTGTCTGGTCCATGGCACCAGCACATCACCGTGCCTATGACACCCGCGCTGTCTTCGGCAACGATGCCTTCACCCAAGCCGTAGACGAACTTCCAGTCTTCAAGCCTGTGTGGCCACAGGACAGACAGCGAAAGCTTGTGCGCGGCTGGCAGATCGTCTGCGGTCATCCGCCGGTATTGGATGGTGCTGCTGGAACTCTGGTGTTTCATGCATGGCTCCTCGCCTGGTTGGCACGTCAAAGCAGAAAGGCGGTACTGCTTGTCATGGCGTCGTTGGAAGCTGTTCTTGGGTCTGTTTTGGTGCAATCTTTGCACAGCCATGGGACGTTGTGGGCATTGAAGGTGCATTTCCAAACGATCCGCCAATGCGCGCTTCAGAACGGAAGTTTGTGCCGTACGGGGAGCCTGAGACGGTGAAAAATGCTTCGGGGGGACGCTGACAATCGGTCCGAACTTGGACGGCCCCTGGTTGTGACGCGGTGCCTGTCCGAGGTGTTTGAAAGGACAGACGATGGAACGCTTTGACCCGGATCAGGTGGCCGTGCGCAGCGCGCACTTTATTGGTGGAGATTACGTGGCGGGCGCCACGGACGTGCTTGACGTGAAGCGCCCCTCCGATGGAAAGACCTATGCCGGCCTGCCGGTGGCCAGCGCCGACCTTGTGGACGAGGCGGTACAGGATGCCTGGAGTGCCTACAAACGCAGTGACTGGTCCCGTTGCGCACCGCGCGACCGGGCGCGCATTCTGCGTCGCTGGGCAGACCTGATCGATGCAGACCTCAAGACGCTGGCGCCGATGGAAGCCATTGGCTCCACGCGGCCGCTCAAGGACGCGGCGAGCTGGGACGTGCCCTTCACCGCAGACGGCATCCGCTTCTTCGCGGAATGGGCAGACAAGATTGGTGGCGACGTTGCCCCGACGCGCCACGACCACCTGGGCATGACGATGGCCGAGCCCTATGGCGTCATCGGTGCAATCGCGCCATGGAACCTGCCGCTGGTGATGGGGTCGTGGAAGGTAGCGCCCGCACTGGCTGCTGGCAACGCCGTGGTGCTCAAGCCGTCCGAGATGACGCCTTTCAGCATTCTGCGCATTGCGGAGCTGGCCATACAGGCGGGCATGCCCAAGGGCATATTCAACGTGGTGCAGGGTGACGGGCGCGTGACTGGCGACGCCCTGTGCCGTCATCCGAAGATATCCAAGGTGACCTTCACCGGCTCCACGCGCACGGGCGCCGCCATCATGGCTGCCTGTGCGGAGAACGGCACCAAGTCCGTCACCCTGGAGCTGGGCGGCAAGAGCCCGCAGATCGTCTTTGCCGATGTGCCCGACCTGGAGAAGACGGCACGCACCGTTGCGCGCGCCATCACGCTCAATGCGGGCCAGGTGTGTGTGGCGGGTTCGCGCCTGATCGTGCAGCGCGGGATTGCGCAACGCTTCATCGAGCGCCTGACAGCCATCTTTTCGGAACTCAAGGCGGGCAACACCTGGGACGCCGACACCACCCTGAGCCCGATCATCTCGATGCGCGAATTGCAGCGGATTGACGGCATCGTGCAGCGCACGTTGACCGACGGCGGGCAGCTTGCGGCAGGCGGTGCGCGCATTGCCATCGGCAATGACGGCGCGTTCTACCAGCCAACCATCCTGACAGGCGTTGACCGGGGCATGGAGGCAGTGAAATCGGAAATCTTCGGCCCGGTGATCACGGTGCAGGTCTTTGACGACGAGGACGAGGCGCTGGCGCTGGCCGATCACCCGGACTACGGCCTCGCGGCAGGTGTGCACACGGCGGACATTGGCCGCGCCATGCGCATGGCGCGTGGCATTGAGGCGGGCACGGTGTGGATCAACCGCTATGGCCGCAGCTGGGACTATGTGATTCCCACAGGCGGCTACAAGCGATCGGGCATTGGCAAGGACCTGGGTCGGCAGGCATATGAGGCGAATCTGCGCTTCAAGAGCGTGCTGGTTGATTTTGATCGGGAGACTTGAACGCGGTGCGCGAAAGGTGTGCAGATGAGCCTGGCAATTTGTGCTGCGCGGTGCTTGGAACTCCATTCTTTATGCGTTTTGGCCAGGTCAAAACAAGACATCAACGCAGCACAGCAATGATGAAATTTGTTTCAGGACGCACCGTTTCGCAAGGCACAGACCGCAAGCGTGAACATGCTTCCTGCCCATGAGCCGCCGACCGGATGCAGCGCCTCCGCAGGCAAGAACTTGTGTCATTCAAAGGAACCTGAACCATGACTACCACCTTGAGGCCGAAATACATCTCCTTCGATTGCTATGGAACGTTGATCAACTTCCAGATGAAGGAAAAGATGGAGGAGCTTTTTGCCGACCGCGTCTCTCCCGAAAACATGAAGCAGTTCACCACCGACTTCGCGCGCTATCGCCTGGATGAAGTCATGGGTGACTTCAGGCCCTACGATGAGATTCTGTGCAACTCTGTCGAGCGCACCTGCCGTCGCTGGGGCGTTGAATACCGCGAAGACGAAGGCCTGAAGTTTTACGAGGCCGTGAAGTCCTGGCAGCCGCACCCGGACGTGCCCGCCGCGCTGGCCAAGCTGGCCACCGAGTACAGGCTGGTCATCCTGTCCAACTCCATGAACGACCTGATTCCCCACAGCGTCGAGAAGCTGGGGGCGCCGTTCCACCGCGTCTACACCGCGCAGCAGGCTGGCGCTTACAAGCCCCGTCTGCAGGCCTTCGAATACATGATCGAACAGCTGGGCTGCAGCCCGGACGACATCCTCCACGTGTCGTCGAGCTACCGCTACGACCACCTGTCGGCGGACGATATTGGCATCAAGAACAGGGCGTTCATCGCGCGTGGTCACGAACCGAGCTGGCCGGTTTGGGGTTCCCACGAAATGAAGGACCTGAGCAGCCTGCCAGCCCTTGTCGGTCTCTGATGACCGTGGACCGTTGAAGGGCATGGCCGCGAAGGTGGCCAAGCCCGGATGTCCCTTACAGGTGAACTCATGAGCGATGACCAAAACAAGCCAAGCCGGGCGCTGCGCAGTGCGCGCTGGTTTCGCAAGGACGATCTGCCCGGCTTCGTGCACCGCACCACCCTGGCGGCAGCCGGTTGGAGCCGCGAGGACCTGATGACGCGTCCGGTGGTGGGCATCCTGAGTACCTGGTCCGATATCAATCCGTGCAATCTCAACCTCCGTGCACTGGCGGAAGAGGTCAGGACGGGCATCCTTGAGGCGGGTGGAATTCCCTTCGAGGTGCCTCTGATGTCCATCAGCGAGAACATCATCAAGCCCACCTCGTTCCCGTTCCGCAACCTGCTCGCGATGGAGGCCGAGGAGTGCATCCGCGCCTACCCCTTTGATGCGGTGGTGCTGCTCGGCGGTTGCGACAAGACCCAGCCTGGCTTGCTCATGGGCGCGGTCAGCGCAGGCGTTCCAATGATCTTTCTGGCCAGCGGCCCGGCCACGCCCCGTTCAGCGACGGGCGGAGAACTGGCCAACGCCACCGGTGTGTGGCGCCTGGTGGACGAGTTGCGGGCGGGCAAGTCTCAATGCGACTTCGGGGCATTCGAGTGCGACGTCATGGGCACCGCGGGTCACTGCGCCGAGATGGGCACCGCCTCCACCATGGCGACGCTTTGCGAGGCGCTGGGTTTCTCCCTCCCCGGCAGCAGCCTGGTTCCAGCGGTGGACCGCCGCCGCAATCAGTACGCCCGCGAGGTGGGTCGCTGCAGCGTGCGCATGGCCGCCGAAGGCAGCCCGCGCCCGAACGAGGTGCTCGATGCACGCGCCTTCGACAATGCCATCACCCTGCTCTGTGCGGTGGGTGGCTCGACCAACGCTATCGTCCACCTCCTGGCGCTGGCCGGCCGCGTCGGTGTTCCGCTGACTCTGGACCGCTTCGACGAGATTGGGCGGCGCGTGCCGCTCATCGCCAACGTGCAGCCCGCCGGCGAGCACCTGACCGAGCGGCTGATGACCGCGGGCGGCGTGCCGGCGCTGCTCAAGACCCTCGCCCCGTTCCTGCACCTGGACGCTCGCACGGTGGACGGGCGCACCATGGGCGAGATCATCGAGACCGCCGAGGTTGTCGATGCGGACGTGATTCGTCCGCTGGACAAGCCGGTGAAAGCGGGCGAGACCCTCGTGGTCGTGCGCGGCAATCTGGCACCGGACGGTGCGGTGATGAAGACCTGCGCTGCGGACCCAAAGCTCTTCCGTCATCGCGGCCGTGCGGTCGTGTTCGAGGATGTGCAAACCATCGCCGACCGGATCGATGATCCGGAACTCGGCATCGACGAGAGCAGCGTCCTCATCCTGCGCAATGCCGGCCCGGTGGGCGCGGCCATGCCGGAGTGGGGCATGTTGCCGCTGCCGCGTCATCTGCTGGAGCGTGGGGTGCGCGACATGCTGCGCATCTCCGACGCGCGCATGAGCGGCACCGCCTACGGCGCTGCAGTGCTGCACGTCTCCCCGGAGGCGGCCGTCGGTGGTCCGCTCGCACTGGTGCGCAATGGCGACATCATCGAACTCGACGTGCCCGCGCGCAGGCTCGAACTCTGTGTCGCTGCGGACGAGCTCGAGCGCCGACGGCAGGAATGGCAGCCGCCAGCACTGAAGCACGCCCGCGGGTATCGCAATCTCTACAACCAACACGTCGAGCAGGCGCACCGCGGCTGCGATTTTGACTTTCTCCGCGGCGCCAACGAAGAAACGCTCCCAGACGGGCTTTTCGACGGCTGGGTCGGCGGCTGGTAAGACTTGACATGAGCATTCTCTACAGATCCGATGCGCCGCGTGCAGCCGCCTGGGCGAACTACTTTGCCGAGCACGCTCCCGACCTGGATTTCCGTGTCTGGCCGGATGCTGGAAATCTCGATGAGGTTGAATACCTGATCGCCTGGCAGGCACCGGGGGAATTCCTCGCCAGACTGCCTCGGTTGAAGGTGCTGTTCTCCTCGGGGGCCGGGGTCGACCACGTCGATTTTTCCGCTGTCCCGGCGCACATTCCCATCGTCAGGATGGTCGAGCCGGGCATCATCAACGGCATGGTGGAATATGTCAGCCTCGCTGTGCTGGCCTTGCACCGTGATTTTTTCGACTATGTAGCGGCAAAGGCAGAGCGGACATGGAATCCCCTTGAGGTGCCGCCTGCTTCGGCACGCACCGTTGGTGTCATGGGCATGGGCTCGCTTGGCCAGGCCGTTCTGGCTCGGCTGGCGAGCTACGGCTTCCGTCTGCGCGGCTGGAATCGCTCTTTGCGCGAGATGGAGGGTGTGGAGAGTTTCGCGGGTCCAGATCAGTTGCAGCCCTTCCTGGGGGGGTGCGATGTCCTGATCTGTCTGCTGCCACTTACCCCGGCGACCACGGGCATTCTGAATCGGGAGTTGTTCTCGGCACTGCCCACTGGGGCTGCGTTGATCAATGTGGGCCGTGGTCCGCACCTGGTGGACGCGGATCTCATCGAAGCGTTGGACTCGGGCAGGCTGTCCCGCGCCATCCTCGATGTGACCGACCCTGAACCCCTGCCACCCGAACACCCCTTCTGGACACATCCGCGGGTGTTCGTGACGCCCCATGTGGCGAGCATGACCCAGCCCGAAACGGCTGCACCCATCTTGCTGGAGAACCTTCGTCGGCATCAGCGCGGCGAACAGTTCGTGGGCGTCGTTGATCGCACACGTGGTTATTGAGATGAAAGTCACCGCGGCCTTTTTCTGTTCCTCTGGGTCGGACGTGCGCAGATTCCAGGTCGCAGCAGAACATGCTGCGAACGTTGCGCAATACGAATGATTGTGTGATGCCGAACGCTGGATACGGAATCAACGGCCACACCTCGGGTGATGTAATTCTTTCAAGAGATGTCGATGGGCGATGTGGGCATCAAGAAAGCCACGAAGACAGGATGCGGCGATGAAACTTGAATCCTTTTGGCTAGATACCTCACCAGCGTTCACCAGCGGTGCGCAAGGTGCAGTGTCAGGCCGTGCCGACGTCGTTGTGGTCGGTGCGGGATTTACCGGGCTGTCGGGCGCGCTTGCGCTGGCCAAGCGTGGCGCCTCGGTCGTGGTGCTGGAGGCCGGACGGGTGGTGGGGGAAGCGTCAGGCCGCAACGGTGGGCATTGCAGCAGCGGGCTGGCGCATGACTTCTTGGGGCTGGCTGCACGCATAGGGCTGGACCAGGCAAGGGCGTTTTACCAGGCTTACGACGCAGCCTTTCATACGGTCGAGTCGCTGGTCGGGCAGGAAAACATTGCCTGCGACTTCAAGCGTGTTGGCAAGATCAAGCTGGCTGCCAAGCAGGAACACTACGAAAAGCTGTCACGTACCTGCGAACTGATGCGCCGTGAGGTTGATCCGGACGTGGAGATGTTGTCTGCGGATCGTCTCAGGTCTGAAATGGGCTCCACGAAATTCCACGGTGGTTTGCTCCAGAAGGCCAGTGCGCAGATGCACGTGGGCAAGTTCGGCGTGGGGCTGGCGCACGCGGCGGCCCGTGCGGGCGCCCACATCTATGAGCAAGCGCCCGTGACCAAGCTGGACCGCCGCGCCGACGGTCGCTTCAGCGTCACATGCGGGCGAGGCACCATTGATGCCGGACAGGTACTGCTGGCAACGGGGAACTCGCGCACGGGTCCGTTCTTCCATTTCCGCCGCCGCATGGTGTCGGTGGGCAGCTTCGTCATCGCGACGGAGCCTTTGGATAACGCTCTCGTAGACCGCCTGATGCCCCAGCGTCGCAACTACGTCACGTCCAAGAACATCGGCAACTACTTCCGCCTGTCGCCCGACAACCGGCTGATCTTCGGTGGGCGCGCGCGCTTTGCCATGTCCAGCCCCAAGTCGGACCAGAAGAGCGGCGTCATCCTGCGCGCGGCGATGGAAGACATCTTCCCCGAGCTGCGCGGCGTGGGCATCGACTACTGCTGGGGTGGCCTGGTGGACATGACGGCCGACCGCCTGCCGCGTGCGGGCGAACACCGTGGCATGCATTACTCAACGGGCTACAGCGGACACGGTGTGCAGATGTCGGTGCACATGGGCCAGGTCATGGCCGATGTCATGGCCGGCCATGTAGAGCGAAATCCCTGGCGCTCGCTGAAGTGGCCGGCCATTCCTGGCCACTTTGGCAAGCCCTGGTTTCTTCCGATGGTAGGTGCCTACTATCGGTTCAAGGACTGGTTGCATTGACAGGCGAGAGCCGGTCCTTGCATCCGAAAAGTGGCGGTGCCACACACCGTTGTGACAACCCATCGGCGATTCAAGCCGATTCACCCTTCAGGATTTTTGAGGAGACAGACATGAGCGACAAGCAACTCGATATGGTGATTCCGGAGCAATTTGCGATCGGTGAGAACGTCACGGACGATCTGAGGCGCGGGACGACGCGTCGAGACGTGATGCGCCGACTCATGGCTGCCGGCATGATGGCTTCCACTGCCGGTGGTCTCCTGACCCATGCGGGGATGGCCGTGGCACAGACGCCCAAGCGTGGCGGGCGCATCCGCGTGGCGGTTGCGGCTGGCTCGACATCCGATACGCTGGACCCGGCGCGCGGAACCACCATTGCAGACTATGTGCGCCACTACATGTTCTACAACGGCCTGACCACCATCGACACAAAAATGGCGCCGCAAATGGCGCTGGCAGAGTCGCTCAACACCAAGGATGCCGTGAACTGGGTCGTGAAGCTGCGCACCGACGTGCGCTTCCACGATGGCAAGCCGCTGACATCGGCCGACGTGGTGTACAGCCTGCTGCGTCAGAAAGACCCGGCTACCGCATCCCGAGCCAAGGCCGTGGCCGACCAGTTCGAAGACGTCAAGGCCGCAGGGCCGAACGAGGTCCACATCAAGCTGGTAGCCGCCAATGCCGACCTGCCGGCACTTCTGGGCACCTCCCATTTCCTGATCATCCGCGACGGCACCACCGACTTCACCACCGCCAATGGGACGGGTCCCTACAAGTGCAAGGAGTTCCGCCCCGGCGTGCGCTCGATCAGTGTGCGCAACGACGAGTACTGGAAGCCGGGCAAGCCCTACCTGGACGAGATCGAGTACTTTGCAATCCCCGATGAGGCCGCGCGTGTCAATGCACTGTTGTCCGGGGATGTTCAACTCATCAACGCCGTCAACCCACGGTCGGCCCCTATCGTCAAGGCGTCACCGAACCACACGTTGTTTGAGTCGAAGACCGGCAACTACACCGACATCATCATGCGCGACCAGATCGGCCCGCTGCGCAACCCAGACTTTGTCCTGGCGATGAAGCACATGCTGGACCGAGAGCAAATCGTCAAGACGGGCATGCGTGGTTTTGGCGCCATTGGCAACGATCAGCCGATTCAGGCCGGAAGCCGCTTCTATTTTGATGGACTGCCACAACGCACGATGGACCTGGACAAGGCCAAATTCCATCTGCAGAAGTCCGGCATGGCGGGCACGACGCTGCCCCTGGTGTGCTCGCCAGCGGCCAACGGCTCGGTCGATCATGCGCAGATCCTGCAACTGACTGCACGACAGGTCGGTCTGAATCTCGATATCCGCCGCATGCCGGCCGATGGTTACTGGGCGAACCATTGGGGCAAGCATCCGCTGTCGTTCGGCAACATCAATACGCGTCCGACCGCAGACCTGATGTTCACGTTGTTCTACAAGTCCGATTCGTCGAACAACGTATCTGGCTGGAAGAACGAGAAATTTGACCAGCTCCTGGTCGCCGCTCGGGGTGAGACCGACGAAGCCAAGCGCAAGCAGATGTATGCCGACATGCAGGTGCTGGTGCATGAACATTGTGGCGTCGGCATTCCGATCTTCAACAGCTCTATTGATGGATTCACCAACAAGCTCAAAGGCTATGGTGCCCACCCGCAGGGTGGTTTGATGGGCTACATGTTCTCCGAAAGCATCTGGCTCGACGCCTGACCCTGGAGCCATGGCTGGGCCCTGGGTGGGCTCAGCCTCCTTTGATCAAGGATGCATCATGAACGGTACCACCGCTCGACTCATCGTGAATCGGCTTGGCTCGGGGGTGGTGACCCTGCTTGCCGTGTCGATCGTGATCTTTACGATCACCAATCTGCTGCCGGGGGATGCGGCGCAGGCCTTGCTGGGCCAGGAGTCCACGCCCGAGCTGCTGGCGGCCCTGCGCGAAAAGTTCGGACTCGATCAGCCTGCCCATGTTCGCTACCTTCAATGGCTGGGCGGCATGTTGAGTGGAAATCCGGGACATGCCTTGGTCAATGACCTGCCTGTGGCCGAGCTGATTGGGGGGCGCTTGCCGAACTCGCTGATGTTGGCGGCGGTAACCACGGCCGTGTCGGTGCCGTTGGCGCTGGCCATTGGCATCAGCTCGGCAATGTACCGTGGCTCACTCTACGACCGCACGGTGAATGCAGCCACCGTATGGACGGTGTCCGTTCCCGAGTTTCTGATTGCCACCGTGGCGGTGCTGGTCTTTGCTGTCAAGTTGCGCTGGTTGTCGGCCTTGTCACGCACCGAGGACATCGAAACCGTGGGCCAATTCCTGCGCGTGTATGCCATGCCGGTGCTGACGTTGTGTTGTGTGATCGTGGCTCAGATGGCGCGCATGACGCGAGCCGCAGTGATTGACCAACTCAACTCGTCCTATATCGAAATGGCCCGCCTCAAGGGTGTGCGCCCCATCCGCATGGTGCTGACGCACGCGCTGCCCAATGCGGTGGGTCCGATCGCCAATGCGGTTGCCCTGTCTTTGTCCTACCTGATTGGTGGCGTGATCATTGTTGAATCCATCTTCAACTACCCCGGCATTGCCAGCCTGATGGTCGACTCAGTGACGATGCGCGACATGCCTGTGGTGCAGGCCTGTGCAATGTTGTTCTGTGTGGGGTACCTGGTGCTTCTGACCCTGGCCGACCTGTTCGCCATTCTTTCCAATCCGAGGTTGCGCAAATGAACTCCGCCGCCATGAATCCAACTGCCAGGCGCAAGCCGCGTCCTCGTTTGTCCATCTCGGGGGCGATTGGTATGGCGATCGTGGCCTTCTGGCTGCTGATGGCCTTGATAGGGCCGTCCATCGCACCGCATGGTGTGGGTGGCCAGATCGGGGACGATGTGTTCGCCCCGATGAGTGCTCAATACTGGCTCGGAACCGACTACCTGGGCCGGGACATGCTCAGCCGCATCCTGCACGGTGCGCCGTACACGATCGGTGTCGCATTCGCGGGAGTGACCCTGGCATGCACCTTCGGTCTGGTTCTGGCCTTGTGCGCTGCAGCCAACGGTGGCTGGCTGGATCATCTGATCAGCCGTGTCATGGACACCTTGATCGCCATTCCGAACAAGCTGCTGGCCCTGATCATTGTGGCGGCCTTTGGCTCATCGGTGCCCTTGTTGATCGTGACGGCCGCTGTCTGCTACATGCCAGGTACCTTCCGCATATCACGGGCGCTGGCGGTGAACGTGCAAGCCATGGACTACGTGCAATCGGCGCGGGCACGCGGCGAGGGCATGTTCTACATCATGCTGTACGAAATGCTGCCCAACATGTACCGCCCGGTCTTGGCCGACTTCGGCTTGCGTTTCGTCTTCACCGTGTTGCTGTTGAGTGGCATGAGTTTCCTGGGTCTGGGTGTGCAGCCACCCCATGCCGACTGGGGATCCCTGGTGCGCGAGAACATCATCGGTCTGAGCCTGGGAGCACCCGCCGTCATTGTTCCGGCCCTTGCGATTGCCACCTTGACCATTGGTGTGAACCTGGCCATTGACGCGCTGAGCGGTGGCAAACGTCGCGGAAGTGAGGGTTGAAATGAGTGAAATCGTCAAGGTATCCGGCCTTCGGGTCACCGCCCGCAACGAGATGGGCGAAGAGGTGCCCATCGTGCACAGCGCCGATTTCTCGATCAAGAAGGGGGAGGTTCTGGCGTTGATCGGTGAGTCCGGTTCGGGCAAGACGACCATCGCTTTGGCGCTGATGGGGTATGCGCGCGCGGGCTGTCGTCTGGCGGGAGGTACGGTCAATGTGGCTGGCCACGAGGTGCTGTCCATGAACGACAGCCAGCTGGCGGCAATCCGGGGGAAGAAGGTGGCCTACATCGCCCAAAGCGCTGCCGCGTCCTTCAACCCGTCGAAGCGGCTGATGGATCAGGTGGTCGAAAGCGCGATGATCCACAAGGTCATGTCCCGCATCGAGGCCGAAGCCAAGGCCGTTGATCTGTTCCGCTCGCTGGCCCTGCCGGACCCGGACAACATTGGTCAACGCTATCCGCACCAGGTCTCAGGAGGGCAGTTGCAGCGCCTCATGGCGGCCATGGCCCTGATCACCGACCCCGACCTGGTGATCCTGGATGAGCCCACCACCGCGCTGGATGTGACAACGCAGATCGAGGTGTTGCGTGCCTTCAAGAAGGTGGTGCAGGAGCGCGGCAGTACGGCGGTGTATGTGTCGCACGATCTGGCCGTGGTGGCCCAGATGGCCGATCGCATTGTGGTACTGCGTGACGGCGAGATTCGCGAAAGTGGCGAAACCCACCAGATCCTGAATGCGCCTGCGCACCCGTACACCAAGAGCCTGCTTGCCGCCATCGCACCCAAGCAACGCAGCGTGCCCGGACTGGAGGTCAGGGCGGCGCAGGAACACCCTTTGCTGGAAGTGCGTGGTCTCTATGCATCTTACGGCGTGACCAAGGGCGGCAAACCGCCCAAGATCGTGTTGGACGACATCAATCTCCTGATTCCGCGTGGTGCCACGGTGGGTGTGATTGGAGAGTCAGGTTCAGGAAAGACCACGCTGGCGCGCACCATTGCCGGCATGATGGCTCCTTCCGAAGGGGAGATCCTGCTGGATGGCAAGCGTTTGGCTCCTACGCTGGAAGGGCGCACGCGGGAGCAGTTTCGTCGCATCCAGTTCGTGTTCCAGAACGCTGACACAGCGCTCAACCCGCACCATTCGATTGCGCGCATCCTGGGCCGACCGCTGGAGTTCTACCATGGCATGAAGGGGGCGGCCAGGCACAAGCGGGTTCTGCAGCTGCTGGACCTGGTCAAGCTGCCTGCGACGGTGACCGATCGTCTGCCAGGCGAGTTGTCCGGTGGCCAGAAGCAGCGAATCAACCTGGCGCGTGCGCTGGCGGCGCAACCCGACCTGATCCTTTGTGATGAGGTGACCTCTGCGCTCGACACCGTGGTGGGGGCTGCCATTCTTGAACTGATGGCCGAGCTGCGCAAGGAACTGAATGTGTCCTACATGTTCATCAGCCACGACATCAACACGGTTCGCAATATTTGCGACGAGATCGTGGTGATGTACGCCGGGCACAAGGTGGAAGCGCGCAAACGCGATGCCATGTCCTTGCCGCCCTTTCACCCGTACTCGCACCTGCTGGTGTCGTCGGTTCCCTCCTTGCGACAGGGCTGGCTCGAAGAGGTCGGTGGCCGTACCCCATCTTCCCTGCCACCCCTGGTGGCGGCTGAACCCTTGCGGGGCATCTGTTCCTTTCTGGGCCGCTGCGCGTTGCGCGTGGACGGCGTGTGCAATCGCCTGCCGCCGCCTCGCCAGATGCTCGACAACGGAGGCAGCATTCTTTGTCATCGCGCGGAGTCGGAGTTGCGCCACATCCAGAGCCCCTTGCATCTGGTGGAGGAGAACGTTGCATGAAACCGCGATTTGTCCGATTGGCAGAAACCGCGCGGCCTCGTGTGTACCTGCTGATCGACGGTCAAGCGGCCGAAGCACTGGAGGGAGACACCCTGATGGTGGCCGTGCTGCAAAGCGTGCGCAGCTTGCGCGAATCGGAGTTCGGTGACGGCAAACGGGCCGGTTTCTGCATGATGGGAGCCTGCCAGGACTGCTGGGTGTGGACAACGCAGGGCGAGCGTTTGCGTGCCTGCACGACTGAGGTCAAAGACGGGATGAGCATCGTCACCAGACAGCCGGGGGCAACATGGCCGAACCTCGCGTGATCATCGTTGGCGCCGGGCCTGCGGGCGTGCGCTGCGCCGAAACCCTGGTGTCCGCGGGCCTGCGGCCCACCGTGGTGGACGAGAACCGGCGCGACGGCGGTCAGATCTATCGCCGCCAGCCAGCGAACTTCACACGCCCTTACGCCAAGCTGTACGGCACCGAGGCGCACCGCGCCCAGGCCCTGCACGAAACATTTGACGCGCTGCGCAGCAGGTTGGACTACCTGCCCAACACGCTGGCCTGGAACATTTCCGACCACAAGCTGCACGTGGTGCACGAGGAGCGCAGCCGCGCCTTGCCCTATGACGCGCTGGTGATCTGCTCCGGTGCCACCGACCGCTTGATGCCCGTCAAGGGCTGGCACTACGCCGGTACCTACAGCATGGGTGCATCGCAGATTGCGCTCAAGGCCCAGGCCTGCGCCATTGGCCGCCAGGTCGTGTTCATGGGTACCGGGCCGCTGCTGTACCTGGTGGCTTCGCAATACGTCAAAGCCGGTGCCACGGTGGCGGCGGTGCTGGACACGTCGCCCTTCATGCGGCGTGTTGCAGCGCTGCCCAAGCTGCTGGCCCGCCCGGCGGTGCTGTTCAACGGGCTGGCGCTGGTGGCCGGGCTCAAGCGTGCGGGTGTCAAGGTGCTCACTGGCATCACGCCCATCGAAATCAAGGGCTCGCCGGAAAGTGGCGTGCAAGGCGTGGTGTTCCATGATGCGCGCGGCAACACCCATACGCTGGAGTGCGACGCCGTGGCCATGGGTTACCACCTGCGCCCGGAAACGCAACTGGCCGACCTGGCGCGCTGTGCCTTCCGCTTCGACCAGGAAACGCGCCAGTGGCTGCCCCAGGTGGGGGAGGATGGCCGCACCTCGGTGCCGGGGGTGTACCTGGCGGGTGACGGCATGCGCGTGCTGGGTGCCGATGCTGCCGAAGTGGGTGGCCAGCTGGCCGCCCTGGCTTTGTTGACCGACCTGGGCCGCAAGGTGCCGGAGGGCGAGCTCAAAGGGCTGCGGGCGCAGCAAGCCCAGATGGAGCGCTTCCGCCAAGGTTTGGCGCAGGCCTTCCCCTGGCCCGCGCAACAGGCGGCACAACTGCCGGACGACGCCATCGTCTGCCGATGCGAAGCCATCACCGCGGGCGAGTTGCGCCGGGTGGTCTGCGACATGGGCGCGCAGGAAGCCAACCGCGCCAAGGCCCTCAGCCGTGTGGGCATGGGGCGCTGCCAGGGTCGGTATTGTGGGCACGCTGGCGCTGAGGTGATTGCGCATGCTGCCGGTGTGCCGGTGGAACAGGTGGGTCGTCTGCGCGGACAGGCCCCGGTAAAGCCGCTTTCCATGGCGGTTCGGGAGGAAACGGAATGAGCGCGCTGGCGGCGGATGTGATCATCGTGGGCGGCGGCATCATGGGTGCTTCCTCCGCCTTCTTTCTGCGCAAGCGCGGCATGTCGGTCATCCTGCTGGAGCGAGGCTTGATCGGCCAGCAGGCCAGTGGCGTCAACTTCGGCAACGTGCGCCGCATGGGGCGTCCCGTGGAGCAACTGCCGCTGTCAAACCGCTCTCGCGAGATCTGGCTGAAGTTCAAGGAATTGTTCGGTGAGGACGCCGAGCTCTTGCTGAACGGCCAGATGCGCGTCGGCTTCACGCCGGAGCACGAAGAGCGGATGGCCAAGTATGCGCAGGAGGCGAAGGACTTTGGCCTGGGCATGCAGATGATGGGCGGGAAAGCGCTGCGCGAGCGCTTTCCCTGGCTGGGGCCGGAAATCACTTCGGGTTGCTACGCTCCTTACGAGGGTCATGCGAATCCCCGGCTGGCGGCGCCGATCATCGGCCGTGCCGCCGTGCGCGAAGGTGCGCAGGTGTTCGAGAACACGGAGATCGTGAACGTCGAAAAGGATGGCGAGGGCTTTCGAGTCAACGCCGCCGATGGCCGGACCTTCCGTGCACCCGTGGCGCTCATCACCGCCGGTGCATGGGGAAATCTCATCAGCACCAGCTTCGGCGAACCAGTGCCGATGATCGCCAAGGCACCGCAGATGTGCGTCACCGAACCGGTGCCTTACGCCATCGGGCCTACCACCGGTGCGTTGTCGGACGATCCCGATCAAGGCGTCTACTTCCGCCAGGTGGCGCGCGGCAACATCGTCATTGGCGGCGGCGGCCGTGAACTGGCCGACATCGAGAATCGGCGCGCCTACGTCAACCCGCGCAGAACGATGATCAAGCTCAAGAATGCGCCGCGCGTGATGCCGGCCTTCAAGCACCTGCACATCATTCGCGTCTGGAGCGGGATCGAGGGTTACATGGACGACAGCCGGCCAATCATGGGGCCGAGCGCCCGCGTACCCGGCCTGTACTACGCATTCGGCTTCTCTGGCGAGGGCTTCCAGTTGGGCCCAGGCGTGGGCGAAGTGATGGCGGAACTCATCCACACAGGCATGACGACCACACCGATCGAGCCCTACCACATACGGCGTTTTACCAACTTGGCGGCGAACGCCGCTTAAGTCCCCTTACATCATCATTGAAAGAACAGACCATGCTGAATCTGGAACCAGCAGCCGCAACCCTGGCCGCACCGCCTACCTTTGTCGATTTGCGTGAGTTGGCCCGGGACGAAAGCCTGGGTGTGACGATAGGTGCGCAGCAAAGCGAAGACCGTTTTCTCACCTCCCGCCGCGTGCTGGACTGGGCATCCGGCCCGGTGACGGCCGGCGTCATCACGCTGGAGGCTGGCGACGGCGTGGTGCAATCTCTTGCGGCAGACGAATTCATCATCGTCCATGAAGGTCAGGTCACACTGACCCAGCAAGGGCAGACCTTGACCTTGCGGCCGGGCCAGAGCGCGGTGATCAAGCAGGGCGCGGCATTCACCTGGTCGGCGCAAGAGCCGGTGTCGCTCATCTTCACCCGCTACAACCGCAGCCAGCCAGGCGACGGCGCCATCGTGCCGATCAAGGAAGATCCGGTGATGGGGCCCTCGGGTGGACCGGCGGCCGACCTGCTGACGACGCCGGCGCCCACCTGCCACAACCACACCGACTACACGTCTGCGGACGGTGAGTTCATGTGCGGCACCTGGGACTCCACACCCTACGCGCGTCGTTCCATGTACTACCGCCACTACGAGCTGATGTACCTGCTGGAAGGCAGCGTGACTTTTGTGGATGAAACCGGCCGCAGCGGTACGTTCTCCAAAGGCGACATCTTCCTTGTCGAGCAAGGTGCCAACTGCAGCTGGGACAGCAGCGTGGATGTGGCCAAGGTCTATGTGATCTACCGTCCCAAGTGAGCGGGATTTGCGGGGGCACCCATGACATTCCTCTACAAGGCCGATCCGGTGCGCGGTGCAGTGTGGGCCGAGCTCTTTGCCCGCCAGATGCCGGAGCTGCCGTTTCGCATCTGGCCAGACATAGGTGACCCGCGCGACGTGCGTTACCTGGCCGCCTGGCAGCCGCCAGAAGACTTGGCGACCCGCTTCCCCAACCTGGAAGTGCTGTTCTCGACCGGGGCCGGAACCGACCACTTCGATTTCTCCACCATTCCCGAGACGCTGCCCGTGGTTCGCATGGTGGAGTCCGGCATCGTCAAGGGCATGGTCGAGTACGTCACGCTTGCCGTGCTGTCTGTTCACCGTGACTGGCAGACCTATCGCAACCAGCAACGCACCGCCCAATGGCAGGCGCACCGTGTGTATCCGGCTGAGTCAAGGCGCGTTGGCGTGTTGGGCCTGGGTGTGCTGGGCCGTGCCGCGCTGGAGAAGCTGAGTGGCTTCGGCTTTGCCTGCGCAGGGTGGAGCCGGTCGGCGCGGCAGATCCAGGGCGTTGAATGTTACAACGGGCCAGAGGGCCTGCAAGCGTTCCTGGCCCGTACCGACATCCTGATCTGCCTGCTGCCCCTGACCGACAGCACGCGCGGCATCCTCTCCAAGCCGCTGTTCGACCAACTGCCCCAGGGTGCCACCCTGATCAACGTGGGCCGTGGCGGACACCTGGTGCAGCAAGACCTGTTGCAGGCGCTGGATGAGGGCAGGTTGTCTTCGGCCATTCTGGACGTGTGCGAGCCCGAACCCTTGCCGCCCGAGCACCCGTTCTGGCACCACCCCAAGGTGGTGCTGACCCCCCACATTGCCAGCATGACGCAGCCCGAAACCGCCGTGGAAGCGGTGGTGGACAACCTGCGCCGCCACCGGGTGGGTTTGCCCATGGTGGGCCTGGTGGACAGGGCGCGAGGTTACTGAATCAGGAGACGCGGCCCATGAAGACCCTGTTGCTCAAGAAAGAAGAAGTCCGTGGACTGATTGCCACGAAGGAGGTCATCGCAGCCGTTGAAGAGGCCTACAAAGGCTTCAACAGCGACCAGGTGGTGCAGCCCGACTACATCGGGATCGAGCAACACGCGCCACGCGGAGACATCGACTTCAAGCTGGGCTACTACAAAGGCAACGAAATCATCTCGATGAAGGCCTCTTCCGGCGGCTTTCCCAACAACCCGACCACCTACGGTGTGCCCAGCGGCATGGGGACCATCCTGCTGTTCGATGCCCGCAGCTGTGCACTGGTCTGCGTGATGGACGGAAGCCTGATCACCGGCCTGCGGACCGGGGCGGCCGGGGCCGTGTCCGTGAAGTCGCTGGCCAGGAAAAACGCGAAAAAAGTGACCTCGATCGGCACCGGCAATCAGGCCCGCATGCAGATCCGTGCGATCAGCCAGGTCATGAAGATCGAAGAGGTCCACGCCTGGGACCACAACGCCGATTCACTGTCCAGCTTCAAGGCCGACATGGAACGCGAGTTCGGCATACCGGTGTTTCTGGCGAAGTCCAAGCAGGCAGCGGTTGAACAGGCCGACATCCTGATCACCACCACCCGGGGCAAGGGCTCCGTGGTGGAGGCCGGCTGGGTGAAACCAGGCACCCACATTGTGGCGGTCGGCACCGATGCCAAAGGCAAGCAGGAGTTTGACCCGGAAATCTTCAGGCACGCCAAAACCGTTGTGGACTCGGTTCTGCAGTGCAGCGAAAAAGGCGAAATACAGCATGCCCTGCGCCTGAACATCCTGCCCAGGGACCGCATCCATGCCGAGATTGGCGAGGTCTTGCTGGGCAAGAAGCCTGGGCGTACGAGCGACGAGGAAATCACGATCTTCGATTCCACGGGCATGGCCATACAGGACAACACGACCGCCCACAAGATCTACCAGAACGCGCTGGCCAACAAGGTCGGAACCTTTTTTGAGTTCATCGAATGACCCCCCTGCTTGAACACCCCACCCTTGCGGACATCCACCAGGCCCGCGAACGGCTGAAGCCCCACATCAAGCGCACGCCCATACTGCGTGCGGAAAAAATCGAGAAGGCCGTGGGTTGCGAGCTCTATCTGAAGCCCGAAACCCTGCAAATCACCGGCGCCTTCAAGATTCGGGGGGCGCTGAACAAGGCGCTGTCGTTCACCAGAGAGCAACTCGGCAACGGCCTCATTGCGACGTCGTCGGGCAACCACGCCCAGGGCATCGCCTACGCCGCCAGGATGCTGGGCGTCAAGGCCACCATCGTGGTGCCGGTGTCCACACCCAGGATCAAGACCGAGAACACCCAGGCCCTGGGGGCGGAAGTCATTCTGTTCGACGGCGACACGGCGGCCCGCTGGAAGCGGGTGTGCGAGATTGCGGCAGAAAACAATTACACCGCGGTGCACGGTTTCGAGGACCCGATGGTCATGGCAGGGCAGGGGACCATCGGCTGCGAGATCCTGGAGGATCTGGAAGGTGTGGACACCGTCATCGTTCCCCTGGGCGGCGGCGGTCTGATTTCGGGCATTGCCACCGCCATCAAGGAAACGAAGCCGTCGGTGCGGGTCATCGGCGCGGAGCCGTCCTTGACGCCCAAGTACTACCAAAGCCGGATCAACAAGGAGCGCACCTCGCTGCCGCTGAAGGACACCATTGCCGACGGCGTGCGCATCAGCGTGCCGGGGCAGAACCCGTTCCCCATCATCGAGAAGTACGTGGACGAGATCGTGCTGGTCGATGACGGGCACATCATCGCGGCCATGCGCGCGCTGGCCAAGGAGGCCAAGCTGATCGCGGAACCGGCGGCGTCCATCGGCCTGGGCGCCCTGCTGGCGGGCAGCGTGAAGGTGCGGCCCGACGAGAAGGTCTGTCTGGTGCTGAGCGGTGGCAACTGGAACCTGAGCGACCTTGCCGAGGTGTACAAGCAGGGGCAATAACTTTGGCAGGCATGGGTTCACGCCAGGGCCAAGACCACCCCAACCTGCCGCTGAGATCGGCAGGGCTGGGCGGGTGACGTTCCCCAGACTGCGCGTCTCGCAGGTGTTCACGGCACCAAACACCTGTCTGCGGAGGACATCTGCCGCTACCTGGCTGACGAAGGTGTGGAGTCGAATCGACCAAGGACATGGAGATCTGCCGGGATCTGATGATCATGGCTTTTCGTGTCCGTCACTTTGGCCTGGGAGCCGATCAAGTGGGCTCCGGGGTCACAGCAGAAAATGCCGAATCCCGCTGAAATTCGAACACTTGCAATGATTTGCGCCCCCGCATGCGAAAGCTGTCGCTGCGGCGCTCAGGCACCATGAAAGACATCTTCTTCATGTTTTTTACTGGATGCCCATCATGCAAAACAGCACCCTTGTCGCGCTCGACCGCGAACACCTGATCCACCCGGTGGTCAACTTCCGCACGCACGAACAGCGGGGGGTCTCTGTCCTCACATCCGGGCGCGGCGCCTACCTGCGAGATGCGCAGGGCAACGAGCTTCTGGATGCGTTCTCTGGCCTGTGGTGCGTGAACGTGGGCTATGGTCAGGAGAGCATCGTCAAGGCCGCCGCGCAGCAAATGGCCGAGCTCCCCTATGCCACCGGCTACTTCCACTTCGGTTCGGAGCCCGCCATCCGCCTGGCAGCGCGCCTGGTGGAACTGGCCCCGGCGTCGCTGCGCCATGTGTACTTCACGCTTGGCGGCTCGGACGCGGTGGACTCGGCGATCCGCTACATCACGCACTACTACAACTCCACCGGCCGCCCGCACAAGAAGCAGTTCATCTCGGTGGAGCGCGGCTATCACGGGTCATCCGCGCAAGGCTCCGGTCTGACGGCGATTGCAGCGTTCCACCAGAACTTCGATGTACCACTGCCCAACCAGCACAAAATCCCGTCGCCCTACCCCTACCGCAACCCGGTGGGCAGCGACCCCGAGGCCATCATCCGCTCGTCGGTGCAAGCCCTGCGGGACAAGGTGCGTGAACTGGGGGCTGACCATGTGGCAGCTTTCTTCTGTGAGCCCATCCAAGGATCGGGCGGTGTGATCGTTCCGCCCAAAGGCTGGCTGAAGGCAATGCGTGATGCATGCCGTGAGCTTGGGATACTTTTTGTCGTGGACGAAGTCATCACGGGGTTTGGCCGCACAGGTCCATTGTTTGCTTGCGAGGCCGAGGGTGTCGAGCCTGACCTGATGACCGTTGCCAAGGGACTGACCGCTGGCTATGCACCCATGGGCGCGGTGTTGATGTCCGACGAGGTTTACCAGGGCATTGCCGATGGCACGCCAGGCGCTGCGGTGGGGCATGGCCAGACTTACTCAGCCCATCCGGTGAGTGCGGCCATTGCGCTGGAGGTGATTCGCCTGTACACCGATGGCGGACTGCTGGCCAATGGCATTGCGCAGGCGCCGCTCTTCGAGGAGGGCCTGCGCGGCCTGCTGCAGCACCCGCTGGTGGGTGACGCACGCAGCCGTGGCTTGCTGGGCGCGCTGGAACTGGTGACCGACAAGGCAGGCAAAGCGCGCTTCGACGCATCGCTCAAGCTCAGCGACCGCATCTTCGATGCGGCGTACCGCAACCGTGTGATCTTCCGTGCTTTTGGCGACAACATCCTGGGTTTTGCCCCGGCCCTGTGCTACACCGCCAGCGACTTTGAATTGCTGTTCGAGCGCCTGAAGAACACGCTTGACGAAGTACTGGAGCAGCCGGAAGTGCGACGTGCGGTCAAGTGAATGAGGTGATCGCGCGGGTGAGTTGACGCGCGAACCCTAGAATTGCCGGAACGCGTGCGGTATGGCATGCTTTGAATCCCCACCACAAGGATTGACGATGATGCATGACGGGCTGAAGCTGGATCGAATCGATATTCGTATCCTCAGCCACTTGCAGCGCAACGGCCGGGTCACGAACGTTGACCTGGCCGATGCCGTTGGGCTGTCGCCAAGCCCGTGCCTGATCCGGGTGAAGCGGCTTGAGAAAGCCGGGTATGTCTCGGGTTATGGCGCGCACGTAGACCTTGAAAAACTGGGCACGATGCAGGTGGTGTTCACGCAGGTCACGCTGTCCGACCACCGCCGTGACGACTTCGTCAAGTTCGAGACCGCGATCAAAGGCATCGATGAGGTCGTTGAATGCCATCTGGTCAGCGGCGGATTCGACTATTTGCTGAAGTTCGTGACCCGCAGCGTGGTTCATTACCAGACCATCATGGAAGATGTTCTGGAGCGCAGCGTGAACATCGAGAAGTATTTCAGCTACATCGTGATCAAGTCGCCCTTCGTCAAGAGCCACTACCCGATCGAGAAGCTTTTTACGTCCCAGTAAGCACGCTTCCCGTCACCCGATTTGGGGTGCGCTCAGGCCAGTTGGTCTGCCTGCCGCACAACATGCCGAATGCGCGCGAAATTCACAATCATTGTCGATTTGATTGCCGCATTGCAGATGCTTCCACTGTGGGGGCAAACCTAAGATTGGCTGAACATTTCCCCCGTGCCGCTGGTGGCCCGCGAGGGAATTTCTCCCTTCAGGAGGTTTGCCATGGCGCAGCAGTCATACAACATCGCTGTCATTGCGGGTGACGGTATCGGCAAGGAAGTGATGCCCGAGGGGCTGCGGGTGCTCGACGCCGCGGCCGCACGCTTCGGCATCCAACTCAACTACAAGCACATCGAATGGGCCAGTTGCGACTACTACGCGGCGCACGGCCAGATGATGCCGGACGACTGGAAAGCCCAACTGTCCGGCATGGACGCCATCTACTTTGGCGCCGTGGGCTGGCCCGATACCGTGCCCGACCACATCTCGCTGTGGGGTTCGTTGCTCAAGTTCCGCCGCGAATTTGACCAATACATCAACCTGCGTCCGGCGCGTCTGTTCGACGGCGTACCCTGCCCGCTGGCCAGCCGCAAGCCTGGCGACATCGACTTCATGATCGTGCGCGAGAACACCGAAGGTGAGTACACGGCCGTGGGTGGGGTGATGTACGAAGGCACTGAACGAGAGGTGGTGTTACAGCAAGCGGTTTTCTCGCGGCATGGCACCGACCGAGTGCTGAAGTTCGCCTTCGACCTGGCACGGCAGCGTGCCCGCAAGCACGTGACCGTGGCCACCAAGAGCAATGGCATTGCGGTGAGCATGCCGTGGTGGGACGGGCGGGCCGCCGAAATCGCCAAATCGTACTCGGAGGTCCAATGGGACAAGCAGCACATCGATGCTCTGACAGCCCGCTTCGTGCTGCAGCCGCAGCGCTTTGATGTGGTGGTGGCGTCCAACCTGTTTGGCGACATCCTGTCTGACCTGGGGCCCGCCTGCACCGGCACGCTGGGGCTGGCGCCTTCGGCCAACCTCAACCCGGAGCGCAAGTTCCCGTCGCTGTTCGAGCCGGTGCATGGTTCGGCGCCCGACATCCACGGCAAGAACATCGCCAATCCCATCGGCATGATCTGGTCCGGCGCGCTGATGCTGGACTTCCTGGACCAGAGCGGTGGCGCTGGCCGCCATGCGCATGACGCGATTCTGGCCGCCATCCAGCAGGTGCTGATCGACGGCCCGCACACAGGGGACCTGGGGGGCCAGGCTACCACCACCGACATGGGCAAAGCGATTGCCGCCGCCGTTGATCGCGGTGCGTGACCGCGCCTTCCATGCCCACTCACTCACTCATCCAGAAAGGACTTCCGATCATGTCTTTGACTCTTGCCCGTACCGATCTGCTCAAGCAACAGAACTTCATCAACGGCCAGTGGTGTGACAGCGCCAGCGGCGCCGCGCATGATGTGACCGACCCCGCCACCGGCGAGGTGTTTGCCCGCGTGCCCGACAGCAGCGAGGACGACGCCCGCCAGGCGACGGTGGCCGCGCAAGCCGCATTCGAGGGCTGGCGCACGCTGCCCGCGCGCGACCGCGCCCGCTTTCTCAAGCGCTGGCATGCGCTGATCGTGGCCAACACCGAAGACCTGGCCAGGATCATCTCGCGCGAACAGGGCAAACCCCTGGCGGAGGGGCGTGGCGAGGTGGCCTACGGCGCCTCCTATGTGGAATGGTTTGCCGAAGAGGCCGTGCGTTCCTACGGCGACATCATCCCCGAGCAGGTGCGTGGCCGCAAGCTGATGGTGACCAAGGAACCGGTGGGCGTGGTGGCTGCCATCACGCCCTGGAACTTCCCGCTCGCCATGATCGCCCGCAAGATCGCCCCGGCCCTGGCCGCCGGCTGCACCGTGGTGGCCAAGCCTGCGGAAGACACGCCGTTGACCGCGCTGGCCCTGGTGCGGCTGGCAGAAGAAGCGGGCCTTCCGCCCGGCGTGCTCAACATCGTCACCTCATCGCGCGCCAAGGTGGGCGAAGTGGTGGGTGCCTGGCTGCTGGACTCCCGGGTGCGCAAGATCACTTTCACGGGCTCCACCGCCGTGGGCAAGCACCTGGCCCGCGAGTCGTCCGACACCCTCAAGCGGCTGTCGCTGGAGCTGGGCGGCAACGCGCCTTTCATCGTGTTCGAGGATGCCGACCTGGACGCCGCCGTCAACGGCCTGATGGCCGCCAAGTTCCGCAACGGCGGGCAGACCTGCGTGTCGCCCAACCGCGTCTACGTGCAGAACTCGGTTTACGACGAATTCGCGGGCAAGCTGGCCGAGCGCGTGGGGGCCTTGCGCGTGGGCCCGGCCAGCCGGGAAGACTCGCAGATCGGCCCGATGATCAACGCGCGCGCCGTGGAAAAAATTGAAAGCCATGTGCAGGACGCCGTGGCACTGGGCGGCAACCTGCTCGTGGGCGGTCAACGGCTGCGCAACGGGGTGGCCGACGGCCCGAACTACTTTGCACCCACCGTGATTGCCGAGGCGACTGAAGAGATGGTGCTGGCTGCGGAGGAAACCTTCGGTCCGGTCGTACCCCTGTTCCGCTTTGGCAGCGAAGACGAGGTGGTCAAGCGTGCCAACGACACCCCCTTCGGGTTGGCCGCCTACTTCTACTCACGCGACATGGTTCGTGTCTCGCGCGTGGCAGAGCGGCTGCAGACCGGCCTGGTCGGCATCAACGAGGGCGTGCTGGCTTCGGAGGCCGCGCCCTTCGGCGGCGTGAAGGAGTCGGGCTATGGCCGCGAGGGTTCGCGCCACGGCCTGGACGACTACATGCAGACCAAGTACATGTGCCAAGGCCAGATGGCCTGAGTGCAGGCCCGTCATTGACCTCAAAGCACAGCCCGCCATGGACATGCAAACCCCCGTGTTCCCCGAGTACCCCATCGAGCTCACATTTCCCGATATTCGGCGGTATGCCACCGGCAACGCAGGCATACCTTACGTATTCACGTTCGACAGTGGCGAGGCGGGACCGCACGTGATGATCAACGCACTCACCCATGGCAACGAGGTGTGTGGTGCCATCGTGGTGAAGGAACTTCTGGATCTGGGCATCCGTCCCCGGCGGGGCAAGGTGACGCTGGCCTTTGCCAACGTGGCGGCTTACCAGCGCTTCGACCCCGCCTGCCCGGATGCTTCCCGGTTTGTCGACCAGGACTTCAACCGGGTCTGGACCGCGGCGATTCTGGATGACCTGTCGCGCGACTCGGTGGAGTTGCGTCGTGCGCGCGAAATGCGCCCGGTGATCGACGACGTGGATTTTCTGCTCGACCTGCATTCCATGCACGAGCGCAGTGCGCCGCTGTCGGTGTGCGGGCCGCTGGATAAAGGCGTTGCGTTGGCTCGTCGACTGGGCACACCTTTGTGGGTGATCAGTGACGAAGGCCACCCCGAAGGCAGGCGCATGCGCGACTATGCGGGCTTTGCCGACCCGGACAGCCCCAAGAACGCTTTGCTGATCGAGTGCGGCCAGCACTGGGAGGCCAGCGCCGTGGAGGTGGCGCGCGACGTGACCGCTCGTTTCCTGGTGTTGCATGGTGGTATGGACACCGAGGATCTGCCCGCGAGCTGGTTTCAGCCCAAGCCGCCTGCGGTCAAACTGGTCCGCGTCACGGAGCCCGTGGTGGCCAGCAGCATGGACTTCCGCTTCGCGGGCCAATACACCGGCCTGGAAACATTCGCACAAGCGGGGGCCACCATCGGCTGGCGTGACGGCGAGCCGGTGAAGACGCCCTATGCGAACTGCGTGCTGGTCATGCCGTCGCTGCGGCAGTTGCGCCCAGGCGTGACGGTTGTCCGGCTGGGCCAGTTGCTGGATTGAAATCGCTTTGGTGAAGACCCTGAAGCATCTGGGTATGCGCACTGATGGTGTTTAAATAATAATAAGAGTGATTCGCATATAAGATATCGTCTTTTTGACAGTTGGGTTTGAGCTGGAAAGAGAGGGATGTCTATGCGATGGGTGCTGTCAATCTGCAGGCTGTGCGCATTGGGTGCGCTGGCGGCGGCGCTGCTGCCGGGCGCTCACGCCGCCCCAGCGGTGATCCAGGATGTGCTGGGCCGTTCCGTCAAGGTGGATCTGCCCGCCAAGCGCGTGCTGCTGGGCTTCTACATTGAGGACTACTTCGCGGTCGGGGGTGACAAGGCGTTCGATCGCCTGGCAGGCCTGTCGCTGGGCTGGTTCGTCAAGTCGCGCCCAGCGGTGTGGGAGCAGTACGTGGCGGCCCGCCCCAGGCTGCGCGAGGTGGTCGATGTGGGCAGTGTGCAGGACCAGAGCTTCGTGCTCGAAAAGGTGTTGGCCGCCAAGCCCGACGTGGTGGTGCTGTCCGAATGGCAGTTCAAATCCCTGGCATCGGAGATTCCACGACTGGAGTCGGCAGGCATTCCCGTGGTGGTGGTGGACTACAACGCGCAGACGCTCGAGCGCCATCTGGCCAGCACCCGGGTTCTCGGTCAGATCACCGGAGAGACGGCACGCGCGCAACGCATGGCTGACGAGTACCGCCAGGTGGTGGAGGCCATCCAGCAGCGCATCGCCAAGGCCAAGGTACCGCGGCCCCGGGTGTACATCGAGCTGGGCGACAAGGGGCCGGCGGAACACAGCTACACCTATGGCAGGAACATGTGGGGTGCCATGGTGGACCTGGCTGGCGGTGACAATGTTGCCGTGCCTTTCGTCAAGGATTGGGGGCCGATCAATCCGGAACAGCTGCTGGTTTCCAAGCCCCAGGTGGTGTTCATTGCCGGATACGAAAGCGTCAGCCGCCCCGACGCCATGAAGATGGGTTTTGGCGTACCACCCAGCGAAGCGCGCCAGCGGCTGCAGGGTTTTGCGCGGCGCAGCGGCTGGGGTGGCCTGCCCGCGCTGCAGGAAGGGCGGCTACATGGCGTCTACCATGGCGCAACACGCAGCATCCTCGACGCGGCACTGCTGCAGTACCTGGCCAAGGCCATGTATCCGGCACTGTTTGCCGATATCGACCCTGAGGCCACCTACCGCGACTTTTACCGGCGCTACCTGCCCATCCAGCCCCAGGGCAGCTTCATGCTGCGCGGGCAATGACTGGCGCCACCGTCGCCACGCCATTGCGGGTGGGCGAATTGCTGGAACGCCAGCGGCACCGTGAGACTCGCCGCTGGCGCTTCCTCTTCCTGTTCGCCGCGCTGCTCCTGTGCAGCCTGACGCTTGACGTGGTCACGGGCCCGTCGCTGCTGGGGCTGCGCGAGGTGCTGACCACGCTGCTCTCGCCCGCATCGGCAGACGCCATGACGCGCGCCATCGTGGTGGACATGCGCCTGCCCATTGCCTTGATGGCATTGGTGGTGGGGGCGGCGCTGGGGCTCGGCGGTGTGCAGATGCAGACCCTGCTGGACAACCCGCTGGCCAGCCCTTACACACTGGGCCTGGCGGCGGCCGCAGGCTTTGGTGCTGCGCTGGCATTGATCACTGGCGGCTTGGGGCTGCCTCCGCTGCTTGCCGTCCCTGCTGGCGCCTTCGTCTTTTGCCTGCTTGCTGCCTGTCTGCTTTTCGGGCTGGCACTGATGCGCCATGTGGGCAGCCAGACCCTCATTCTGGCGGGCATTGCGCTGCTGTTTCTGTTCCAGTCACTGCTGTCGCTGGTTCAGTTCCTGTCGTCGCCCGAGTTGAATCAGCAGATCGTCTTCTGGCTGTTCGGCAGCCTGATGCGCACCACCTGGCCCATACTCTGGATCACGCTGGCCGTGACCTTGGTCTGCGGTGTGCTGCTGCACCGTGACGCCTGGAAGCTGACTTGTCTGCGCATGGGTGAGGCGCGTGCGCGCAGCCTGGGCGTGAACGTCACGCGGCTGCGCCTGAAGACACTGGCCCTGGTGGCGCTGATGACGGCCACGGCCATCAGCTTTGTGGGCATCATCGGCTTCATTGGTCTGGTCGCGCCCCACATCGCACGCATGCTGGTCGGTGAAGACCAGCGCTTCCTCATCCCCTTGTCGGCCTTGTGCGGCGCCTTGATGCTCTCAACGGCTTCCGTGGTGTCCAAGTCCATCGTGCCCGGGGCGCTGTTTCCCATTGGCATCGTCACGGCCTTGATCGGTGTGCCGTTCTTCATCTGGCTCGTGTTGAACCAACGGGGGCGTGGCCGTGCTTGAGCTGGACGATCTGACGCTGCGCCTGGGCGGTTTGACCCTTGCCGAAGGTCTGAACCTGAAACTGCAGCCAGGCCAGCTGCACGCGGTCATCGGCCCCAATGGCACGGGCAAGACCAGCCTGCTGCGTGCCCTGTTCGGTGAGCTGCCCTTGGCCAAAGGGCAGATACGGCTGGAAGGCCGGGCGATGATGCCCGGGGCCCTGGCCCACTGGCGCCAGGCCATCGGGTACATGCCGCAGAACACCCAACTCGACCTGGACCTCAGTGCGCTTGAAGTGGTTGTGCTCGGCCGGCTGCAGCACTTGTCGATGCGCCTGTCGGACGACGACCTCCAGGCGGCCTTGGCCGCACTGCAGGCCCTGGATATCACTCACCTGGCCGACCGGCCCATGCACACGCTCAGCGGCGGCCAGCGCCAGATGGTCCTTTTTGCACAGGTTTTGCTGCGTCAACCCCGGTTGATGTTGCTGGACGAGCCCGTCAGCGCGCTGGACCTGAAGCACCAGATGCAACTCATGGAACATCTCAAGACCCAGACGGTCGATCAAGGCTGGATCAGCCTTGCCGTGCTGCACGACCTGAATCTGGCGGCGCAGTTTGCCGACCAGCTCATCGTGCTTGGGGAAGGGCGCCTGCAGGCCTTTGGCCCACCGGCACAGGTGCTTTCTCGCGAGCTTGTCCAGCGCCTGTACCAGGTGCCGGTGGACGTGCGTCAGGAGGCTGACGGGCTACCCTGTGTGAGGCTGCTTCGCAGGGAGACGCCCCCGGCCCAGACCCGCGCCTACCTGGACTTGGAGATGGAGTGAACACCCATGTGGTCCTTGTGCAAATTACCGCGAACAAGGCCAGAATGCACGGCCTGGCCGAAGATGTCACGGCGCCCCCACTGCCCGAACTCGGCAGTGCACTGCAGGTCCAAACCCGGAGGCCTGCCGATCGCCCTGGTGGTCGGGCGCGATGGCAAGCCGGTGCTGGCCGAGCGCGGCCAGATGTTCCCGGAAGACGTCGAAGCGATCGCTTCGCTGGTCTGATCCGCTCGGACGGCTCGGGTTAAATCAGTTCCAGCACGCGTTCAGGCGGGCGGCCGATTCGCGCGCCGCTGGCAGTGACCGCAATCGGTCGCTGCAGCAGCACCGGGTGGGCCAGCACCGCTTCGATCAGCTGGTCGTCGCTCATGTCGGCGCGCCCGAGATTCAGGACCTGGTAGGGCACTTCCTTGCTGCGCAGGAACTCGCGCAACGGCAGCCCGCTGGCGGCCACCAGGCCTTGCAATGTGGCCCGGTCGGGTGGGGTCTTGAGGTATTCGACGATGACGGGTTCGATGCCGCGCTCACGCAGCAGCGTCAGGGCCTGGCGCGAAGTGCTGCAGCGGGGGTTGTGGTAGAGGGTCAGGGTGCTCATACCCTCATTGTGCGGCAAGGACCCGTGGCCGCCAGGCGTTGACCAGCGCCACCAGCGACAGCATCACCGGCACCTCGACCAGCACCCCGACCACGGTGGCCAGTGCAGCGCCCGAGTTCAGGCCGAACAGTGAGATGGCCACCGCCACCGCGAGCTCGAAGAAGTTGGACGTGCCGATCAGGCAGGCCGGGCCGGCGATGTTGTGCGGCAGCCTGAGCAGACGTGCGCCCCACCAGGCGATGAAGAAGATGCCGTAGGTTTGCAGAACCAGGGGAATGGCGATCATGCCGATGATCAATGGCTGATCGACAATGGTGCGGGCCTGGAAGCCGAACAGCAGCACCACGGTGGCAATCAGGCCGAGCACCGACAAGGGCTTGAGAAAGGCCACCCTATCGCGCAGGTGCTGCTCGCTGACCGCGATCCAGGTGCGGCGCGTCAGCAGGCCGGCCACCAGCGGCAGCACAACATAGAGCACGGTGGACAGCAGCAGTGTCTCCCACGGCACGGTCACGTCGGTCACGCCCAGCAGGAAGGCGGCGATGGGCGCGAAGGCGAAGACCATGATCAAGTCGTTGACCGAGACCTGCACCAGGGTGTAGTTGGCATCACCCTTGACCAACTGGCTCCAGACAAAAACCATGGCGGTGCATGGCGCCACGCCCAGCAGGATCATGCCGGCGATGTATTCGCTGGCCGACTGCGGGTCGACCCAGGGCGCAAACACGTACTGGAAGAACAGCACGCCCATGGCAGCCATGGTGAAGGGCTTGACCATCCAGTTGATCACCAGGGTCAGCATCAATCCTTGCGGTTTCTTGCCGACGTCCTTGATGGCGTTCCAGTCGATCTGGATCATCATCGGGTAGATCATCACCCAGATGAAAACGGCCACCACCAGGTTGACCTGGGCCACCTCCAGGGCGGCGACGGCCTGGAACAGGCCGGGAATGACCAGGCCCAGGCCCACGCCGGCCAGGATACCCAGGCCGACCCAGACGGTGAGGTAGCGTTCGAACAGTCCCATGGGTTCTTGGTTCAGCCTTTGGTCTGGCCGATCATGCGCAGCTCGTTCTGAAGGGCCAGCTTGTCGAGTTTGTCGATGGGCAGGTTGACCAGCAGGGCCACCCGGCGGCTGAGCGTGATGAAAGTGTCGGCAAAGGCGCGCTGGATGGCCTGTTCGTCGCCCTTGACCTCCACAGGGTCGGGTACACCCCAGTGGGCCGATATGGGCTGGCCAGGCCAGATGGGGCAGACCTCGCCAGCGGCCTTGTCGCAAACAGTGAGGACAAAGTTCATCTGCGGGGCGTCAGGCCGCGCAAACTCGTCCCAGTTCTTGCTGCGCAGACCGTCGGTGCGGTAGCGGTTGCGTTCCAGCAGCTCAAGCGCGTGCGGGTTGACCCGGCCGGCCGGGTGGCTGCCCGCGCTGTGACCCCGAAAGCGCCCGCCACCGATCTGGTTGAGGATGGCCTCGGCCATGATGCTGCGCGCCGAGTTGCCGGTGCACAGGAAGAGCACGTTGTAGAGCGACATTGAGGGTCCTTTCAGCAGCAGCGGCTGGCGGGTGGACTGGCCGTGGCAGGTGCGCAGCAGGCAGCCCCTGCGGCTGGAGCTGCCTCGCGGAACACCGGAATGTTGCCCAGGGTGTGGAAGTGCTCCCAGGCGATGCCCTGCGGGTCGGTGACCCAGTGCTTCTCGCTGCGGGCGTAGCAGCAGGTGGTGGCGCCTTCGTCGAGCAGCGCCATGTCGGCCTGTTGCGCGCGGGTCCTGAGTGCCTGCAGCTCGTCGGCGTTGTCGGTCTGGATGCCCAGGTGGTCGATGCCGGTACCCTGGCCACGGGTCGAGATGGCGAAATTTACCGGCGGATCGTCGAGCATCCATTTGGCATAGTCGGCCTCGGTGCGCGCCGGGGTGGCGTCGAACAGGCGGTTGTAGAAGGCGATGCTGCGGTCGAGGTCATCGACATGCAGGTGGACGTGGAAGCGCTTCATGGTGGGTTCTCCTCAGCAGGAACAGGACAGGGCGGTGGACGGCTCGGGTGAGATCGCGCAGGGCTCGCCCTGACAGCAGTGCGCGGTGAGGTAGGCCAGCAAGGCGTTCATGTGCTCGAAGCCGGCGCGGTAGACGAGGTGGCGGCCCTGGCGTTCGCTGTGCACCAGGCCGGCCTGGTTCAGCTCTTTCAGGTGGAACGACAGCGCGGTGGCCGAGCAGCCCAGGGTGTCGGCCAACTGACCCGGTGTCAGGCCGGCGGGGCCGGCGCCCACCAGTTCGCGAAAGGCGCGCAGGCGAGTGGCCTGGGAAAGTGCCGACAGCGCGGCCAGGGCCTGGTTTTCGTCCATGGGGAGTCCCTTCCTGGGTGTTCAGGTGGTGGCAGTGGCCGGGGTCTTGTGGGTTGGCAGGGCCAGCGTGGCCAGCCAGCACAGCACCAGCATCAGGGCCGAGCCCAGCAAGGCATAGAGCAGGCCACCCCACTGGTAGAGCAGGCCCGAAAACAGCGTGCCAAAAAAGCGCCCCAGCGCATTGGCCGCGTAGTAGAAGCCCACGTCCTCGGCCGCCTTTTCGCTGCCGGCATAAGCCAGCACCAGGTAGGAGTGCACCGAGGAGTTGACGGCAAAGGCAAAGCCGAAAAGTGCCAGGCCACCGACCACCACCCATTCCAGTTGAGGGGCGTCCAGCCAGACCGCCAGCGCCAGGCCCATGGGAACTGTGGCCAGCAGGGCCGACCACAGGCGCGCGGCTGGCACCTCGGCGCTCAGACCGTCCGCGCTGCGCCTGACAATGCCCGGGGCCATGGCCTGCACCAGGCCGTAACCGATGGTCCAGGCGGCCAGGAAGCCGCCCACCATGGTGAAGGTCCAGCCTTGCGAATACAGGAACACCGGCACGCCGACCACGAACCACACGTCGCGCGCGCCGAACAGCACCACGCGCGCAGCGGCCAGGCCGTTGATGCCGGCGTTCTTGGCGAACAGCTCCCTGGCCGACTTCGAGGCCTTGCTCTTGCCCATCATCGTGGGCAGCGACCACAGCACACCGACCAGCACCACCGCCAGCAACGCGGCCATGCACCACAGGGACAGCCGAAAGCCCAGCGTCTGCAGCAGCACACCACCCAGGAAGAAGCCCACGCCCTTCATGGCGTTCTTGCTGCCGGTGAACCAGGCGACCCACTTGAACAATTGGCTGTTGCCGCCGTCCTCTGCCTTGGCTTGCGCCTGCGTGACCTTGATGGCCGACTTGCTCGCCGTTTTGGTCAGGTCCTTGGCCACTCCGCAGATGCCTTGCGCCACCACCACCCAGGCCACCGACATGGCCGCGGCCCAGCCCGGCTGCAGCAGCGACAGCAACAGGAAACCGGTGATCTGGGTGCTCAGGCCCACCGTCAGCATGCGGGTGATGCCGTAACGCGTGGCCAGCCAGCCGCCGATCAGGTTGGCCAGCACGCCGGCCGCCTCGTACAACAGGAACAGGAAGGCCAGCGTGAACGGCGAATAGCCGAGCTGGTAGAAGTGCAGCAGCACCAGCATGCGCAGCGCGCCGTCGGTGAGCGTGAAGCCCCAGTAGGCGGCGGTGACGATGGCGTAGTTGCGGACGGCGGGGTTCATGCGCGTGCGATCAGATGCCGGTGGCTTCCAGGTGGCAGGCCAGGTCCACCATGCGGGTGGCATAACCCATCTCGTTGTCGTACCAGGCGTAGACCTTGAGCAGCGTGCCGTCGGTCACCATCGTCGAGAGGGCATCGACGATGGAGCTGCGGGTGTCGCGCGCGTAGTCGGCGCTCACCAGCGGGCGGCTCTCGTAGCCCAGGATGCCGGCCAGCGGGCCCTTGGCGGCCGCTTCGAACAGGGCATTGACTTCGTCGGCGGTGGTGGGCCGGTTGAGCTCGAACACGCAGTCGGTCAGCGAGGCGTTGAGCACCGGAACGCGCACCGCATGGCCGTTGAGCTTGCCCTTGAGCTCAGGGTAGATCAATGCGATGGCGGTGGCGCTGCCGGTGGTCGTTGGTGCCAGGCTGGTCATGGCGCTGCGGGCGCGGCGCAGGTCCTTGTGCGGCGCGTCCACCACCACGTTGGTGTTGGTCGGGTCGTGCAGGGTGGTGATCTGGCCGTGCTTGATGCCGATGGCTTCGTGCACCACCTTGACCACTGGCGCCAGGCAGTTGGTGGTGCAGGACGCGGCCGTGACAATGCGGTCGCGCGCCGGCTTGTACAGGTGCTCGTTGACGCCAACGACGATGTTGAGCACATCGCCCACCTTGACCGGCGCAGCGACGATGACGCGCTTGGCGCCGCGGTCCAGGTGGCCTTGCAGGGTTTCGGGCGTGAGGAACTTGCCGGTGCATTCGAGCACCAGGTCCACACCCAGGTCACCCCAGGGGATGTCCGCAGGATGCGCGTGTTCGGTGAAGCCCAGGTGCTGATCGCCGATGCGGACGGTGTCGTTGCCTTCGGCTTCGATGTCGGCGCGCCACCGGCCTTGCACCGTGTCGAAGGCCAGCAGGTGGGCACAGGCGGCCGCGCCACCCTTGATTTCGTTGAGGTGCACCACCTGCAGGCGGTTGCCGCTGCGGGGGTCGTGATCCGGACGCTCGATGGCGCCGAAGGCCGCGCGCAGGGCCAGACGCCCCATGCGGCCCATGCCGTTGATGCCGACTTTCATGATGCTCGGGTTCTGTGAGGGCAGGGGGAACACAGGTGGTGATGCACCTGCATTGATTCAATAATTCAAGAACAATTGAAATATAGCCGATTTTTGTGAAATGTGTGTGACAGGCCGGGTGGCCGTGCGCGCGGGGGCCTGGCTGTCAGTCCTGACAGGTTGCTGCTCGCCCGTTGGTGTGGTCCACCTATGCTGTCGCCCCATGATCAAGACCGCTGTGATTCAAAAGCACCGCACCGGTGGCAGGGCGACGGCATGGCAGCGTGCCTGGGTGGGTCTGCTGGCCCTGTTCCTGGCAGGG